>Ga0210059_1005095_pt1 | contig 21122 bp, 14 predicted proteins | sample Ectturendosymbi2_FD_188042 | JGI IMG/M metagenome (GOLD analysis project Ga0210059, IMG submission 188042) | Ecteinascidia turbinata endosymbiont from Florida, USA - Sample 2 (SPAdes) (version 2) | ecosystem: Host-associated > Tunicates > Ascidians > Unclassified | place: Key West, Florida...
CGAAAGAAGCAGTCAACTTAGAGTACTACTGGAGAGTTATTAGCGAACAAAGTGGTGAGAGCCTTTTAATTGCCTTGCTTGGCTTGGCAACTTCAAGACGTCAGGTCGCTTAGTTGGGAGACCGACCTGTGCTCCTGCAACAACTAGGTTGACCCTAAACCAGTAGGGATCTCCGCAGTAACCAACAACCTCAGCCCCTACAGTAGCAGTGGTGAAGGAGGCGGGGTTGCAAGCGCACCCCCAAAAGTGTTGATTTGTCGAAAATTTGGGCAAAACCTCTGAAAATTCGGGTGGAATCCCTGAAAACCTGGGCAAAAATGGCACCCAACGTTGTTTGCCTTCAAAAAATGGCGCCCAACGTTTGCAAAAAAGACCCTTTTTGGAGGTCACACCAAAAAGGTTTAAATGATCTTTGTGGGGGAAAATTTGTGGGCAAAAAGCGCACAAAACGTTTCGGGCAAGTTTAGGGAAATTCGGGCAAAAATCCATAGAACCCCCAACAATTTGCCTGCTCCTACACCTATGGGTAGTACCATTTTGCCGTATGTGACCAGGGCTCCGACCATGGGCGTCGGAAGGATTGTTTCCAGGGGAGCCAAAAATATTTTTCCAGCGGGGGGGCCAAAATGGTGAAATTTAATTTTTTCACTCGAAATAAAAAAAACTTTTTTTGCTAAAAATTTCATAGAAAAGTGTCAAATTTCAAAATCCAAGGCCCTCCCTGCTCCTTCCTTCCGACGCCCATGGCTCCCACTGAGTTTTTTTCATCTATCAGTGATGTAGTCGAGACCGTAACCTTCGAGACTGAAATTGAGACCTGGTTAAAATTTCGACACGAGACCGAGACTTCATCAAAAACTCCGAGAGCGAGACCGACACTCGAGACTTCAAAATTTGCGCATTTTGCCGAAATTTGTTCAAAAATGTCGTCATCACTTCTGACTTCAAGTTTTTTTTTCAAATTTTTGGCATTTTCCAACGTGTTTTGGTTGATTGTTACCTGCAAATACAACAAACAAAAAGTCGTTGAAGTATATAAATTTTAATAAACCATTTCTTTGTAACATTCAAAGTCTCGAGACCTGAAACCTTCCAAGACCAAGACTCGCAAAATGAGTCTCGAGACCAAGACCAAGACCAGATCTCGAGACTCCATCACTGTCATCTATATCTGTTTTTTTAGTCGACCTGGGTTTCTAGATTTAATCATGAAAAATGGTGTTAAATCTGGGTTTTTTGAAGTGATAAAATTCATCAGCAACTTCAATGTGTTCAGTACAACAAAGATAACTTTCTATAATTACAGTGTTTATATGCGCACATCAGGTGAGAAAATACGCATATCGGATGGAGCAGAATGTGTTCAATCGATTTCATATTCTCATATAAGATCATTGTCAGGGTTATATATATGGTAGTGTGTTTAAAGGAAGGCAAGCGAGGCACTTGCCTCGCCCCCCCTTTTTTTAGAGGCCCCCCTCAAGGTGTTGCCGAACCGCATCATAATTCAGTACTCAGCCTTCAAAGGGGCCCCCAAGAGCAACTGCAATGTGTAAGTAGGCTACTCTGCTTTCAAAGAGGTCCCCGACAACAACTGTAATATGCAGGTACTCTGCTTTACAAGGGCGCCCAACAGCAACTGCATCGTGTACGTACTCTGCTTTCAAAGGGACCACAATAGCAATTGTAATGTATAAAGTACCTTGCTTCCTAAGGGGCCCAATGACAACTGTAACGTATAAGTAGGCTACTTTGCTGTCAAAGGGGCCCCCAACACCAGTTGCAATGTGTAGATGTTGTGCTTTCAAAGGGTCCCAAAGTAACTGCAATGTGGCACTTTTCTTTCAAAGGGTCCCGAACTTCACTGATTTCTAGTGCTTCATTTTTCAATATGGGGTTCGAAGCTTTCTTTGGATGACTAAGTGGTGCCGGGACTGAATTTTGGGCCCCTGCGGCAGCGTTGTCCCCCCAATTGGGGGGTATGGAGTGCGGCTGATACGGCTCTGCCTCCAGTCTTGGTTCAATTATTTCACGGCATCTTTTTCAAGGCACTAGGCATACATTTCTCTAGGGAGGCGAAGGAGAGAGATGCCCCGTGAGTCAGTGCAATATCCCTTTTTGTGTATGGGGATGATCACTCCAATTTGCCAATCTTTTGGGTGGTGTGATAACGATTGGGTTTAAAAGATCTTTGAAATACTCTCTTTGTCTGTTAAGGATATCCTTCTCACTGCTGAGTAAGACACCATATTGGCGTTTGATGGATGTAGCAGTGTGAGACCTTTTGCCGCGAAGAGCCGGATGGTTTGCCAGAACACCTTGTTGGATTGCCAGAAATTGGAATCTTTGTTATGTCCGAAATTCTCCTAAGATTGATTTTGAACTGTTTACCGTGCGGGCTGCGAGGTCTTACGTCTCAGGGAATCGCGAATGCGAAGAAGAATCGCTGTTATTCTGAAACCATGCCTTCCTGGGATACTTGCTTTGCTTGAATAGTATCTTTCACCTCTTGCTGCCACCTCAGATTATTTTTTGCCATTATTCGCCACACCGAGTCGTTTCTGTCCACGTACCCGAGCAACAAATGAAACTACAGCTGCTTTCAACAGTTGCCACTCCACCTCTTCGTCCATTGTTTATTACGGCAGCTCTTGGAACAAATGCGATATGCTGTCTACATTAGTATTTCTTGCATCTTTGTCCGCCAGATAAACCATTGTTTCAGGTACAATGTCTGTCCAGTAAAGGGTGAACCATGATATACCCCACGCTACAATCAGTGTTACATGATGTACAGTAATGTAACACTAAATCGAAAATGTACAGCTGGTTTCCCTGGACTCCCAGAAAATACCTAGATCTCTGGTTGTGAACCACGAAACTAGACTTATAACAAACGTAAATGTGATACCTCATCATCGTCACGATTTTAAGATTCTGTTCGAAGTATGTAGTCATGCATGTATTGGTGAAGAGCCTGCCTTAGATTTGAAGTGATTCACAGTGCTGTTAATTTCTTCAAGTAAAAGAACATACGGCAGGAATTGCATTGTCACCAACCTGCATTAGGATTTTGCCGTTGATTTAGGTGAGATCGTTTGAAAAAATCTCTAACGTTTTGCAAAACCGCAGGTTTGTTGTTACCTTTATCGGATCGTCGAAGTGTATGCTTATATTTGTGGGTGGTTGTTTTTGTTTGATGTAGAACATTTGCAAATGTGGTAATTTAACACGATCACATGCTGATGGCTGAGACCATGATAGATACAAGAACGCAGAGTACTTATTGACTATATTTTCACAGGAGGCAATACGAAATTCTGACCTTCAACAGCATTATGCGTGGTTATTGCTATCCAACATCTAACAAATTTTTTTGCTGAAACTGTAATCGTTGTCAGGTTGTTTGAAAGTTGTAACTGTTGTCAGAGTTGTTATGTTAAATGAAATTAAAAACACAGACAAAAGAGAAAGCACTGAAATTTTGCGTTGCAAACAAGAAAAAGTTGCCCTAAAGTTTACTTTTCAACCTTACCGTAAAACCTGTAGCTCATGTGTTGCGTTCGTAGGTATATTTATGTTTCAGCACTAAAATAAGAGTAAAACAGCAAACTAGACCAGTGGTTCTCAAGTTGGCGGAATCGCCCCCTTGGGTGTGATTTTGGGGAGCAAGGGGGCGATAGGGGGAAAACAACGCAAAGGGGGCGAAAACGCTCAATCACTAATCGATCACTGAGTTAATTTCGGTAGCCTACTATCATGATTTGTTAGTTTCTTGCAAATTTTAATTTGCTATGAATCGGTGGAGGTTGGTGCTAAAGCAATTTATCCGTTAAGTCTTTACTCTGGATCGTCTATGTGCCCGGCTACAGTGTGGATTATTTTCACAAGAATTTTGAACGTAATATTAGCGTCGTAATACAATCGCTCAGTTCAGCTCTTTGATGGCTTGGTTCAGCGACCGCGTTTATTCGATTGTAAGCCGCGGCTTGTAAAGCTTTTTTCATCATTTCATGCGGCTTATATTCAAGGGCGGCTTACAATCAAGAGGGCTTAGATTTTTTATTTCTGTACCTTATCAAAAAGTATAGATGACGCTCAGTTTTTCCTTGGCTACGCTTTGTCGATCAAACTCTCATTTCGCATTCTGTTCTCTTTAGCATAACGTCCACTACCGTCACAGGAGAATCACGATGAACAGAAAGCAGTTTAGTGGTGTACGCATCATTACCAGGGTTGCCAATTAAAGGCGAAACATGCTAGTACGCGAATGTTTTTCAGAGGCTTAGGTAACCTATGTTCAAGCGCGGCTTACATTAATTTTCAACACCTTTTCGTGCGGCTTACAGTAATTTTTAACACCATCCCGCTCCGGCTTACAATCGAGTAAACGTAGTATTTAATATTTTATTTCAATAAATTCTTTAAATCTCTTACCTTATGTTTGCTTAATCATGTTTGGGGGTCGAAAACGACGTTTCGAGAGTGAAAAATGGGCGATGGAATAAAAAATTTGAGAAACACTGAACTAGACTCTAAAGATGATTTAGACTTCAATGAATGCTTCATGAAATTAGCCACCAAATAACTCAAGAGTGTTTAAAATTTTGTCATAGGACACTAAGGTTGCCAGACGTGCTTGAGCGCCAAGGGCTTTCCTTGAATTTGTTGTCAAAACTGCAACGGCGGCGGAAGGCAAAAATGGTTGGTATGGCCAGCGGCTAAGAATTACTAGAAAAAAGTGAATGATCTGTGTTTGACAAAACATCAAAGTTCAACCATCATTTTTTTTTACTGAACAGAAGCAGAGTCGTGCAATCAGAAGACAAAAAAACATAATCAGACACACGTCACACATTTCCAAAAACAAGTTCCTGATTTCTTGAAACAAATTCTGAAGCTATCTTTCGCACATTCAAACTTTCTGTGCACAGTATCTATGAACTGACGAAGGCATTAGATGATTCAATCTTTGCGTACTCACGGTTGATCGGAAGTATATTTTCAAACGACGAAGAGATGAAAAAGAACGCTCTGCAGAAGCAGTTGTAACTGGCAGCACGTACATAAGTTGCAGAAGTTTCCCAACTTCAGAAAAAATATTGCAATTCGAAGTAAATGCAAGAGCGCTAGAAACTTCGTCTTTCATTTTCACAATGACATCTGATATTGCATCACTCAGAACAGCTAACCGATTAGACAACCTTGAGGCATCCACATCGACACCTAAGTACTTTTTCACGACTTCCAAGTTCTCTGCGACCACGCACGCTCTGCTTGCAGCCAATGTCGGCAATTCCTAGTATTCTGCATAAAGATCAAAAGTTTCCTGGTTGAATCTCTTTTGCATTTCACCATTGATGCTGTCGGCAACATCGAAGTATGTCATAGGATAATAATCTTTCGGCGAACGGAATGTACATGGCCTTTAGCCATACTGCAGTTTTTTTATGAGGTCTACGCGCTCTCGGAATACGGGATCCTTTAGTTGTAACTCCTGCGCTTGTTGCACGGTTTCCTTCCAAAATGAAGAAAATGTAGAACACTACATGTTACTTCAGCACTGTTTTTGGCTTCAGTTGCAGTAATGTGCCTACACTGTAAGGTTGTACTCAGATGATCTATTAATGAATAAAACTTGGTGCAAACCGCTATGGCAAAAATCAAATCAAACGTCTCAAGCTTTGCATGAATTCCAGTTGCTTTGGTTGTAACTTCCAAGCACGTTACCCCGTCGTTACCAACAGCAATAAAAAGTGAAGTTTCCAGAAATGCTTTGTAATCGTGCAAAACTGATTCGAAAACTTTCGTTTGGGCAATCCATCTCGTAGGACACGAAAGACGCAGTGCGGCTCCTGCAAGGTCATAACTGAGTCTCAATCTTTCGAACAAATCTCTTCGTTTTGAAGAAAACTGAATAAGGTTGGAAGCCTGCTGAACATTATTTAGTGCGTTTGTCATCATCAGTGTTTCCATTGAACAGTCTTGCACAGCCAAGTTCAAAGAATGAAAAAAGCAGTGAATAAAATTGCTTTGGGGTATTCAGATGTTTTTCGTACTTGAACTCCAAACAAGCGACCATTCTGCATGGATGATTCATGTTAGAGCAGGGGTCACCAACTTTTTTGAACCTGCGAGCTATTTCTTGTGTACCGATTAATGCGAAGGGCTACTAGTTTGATACACACTTCTGAAATAAAAATTTTGCTCAGTTTACCTACAATTATTTTAGTATTGATATTCGTTAATGTGAAGACATTGATCATGCTAATGTTATTTTCAGAACAGGCCCACGGGCGACCTACTTGGTCCTTGCGGGCGACCTGGTGCCCGCGGGCACCACGTTGGTGACCCCTGTGTTAGAGGCTCCATTATATTCTTGCCCACTACAGTCATTTAAGTCCAGTCCTAAGCGGCAAACAGAAACTTTATTGAGTTTTGTGGTTGTCTCTGCCTTAGTGTTTCGTGTTTCATAAAGACCGACCAAATCTTCGTGAACGTCCAGAGTTTTCATCAGGGTGGCGGAGTCGGAGGTAAAATGTCCGACTCCAACTCGGACCTTTCCAACATTTTCGACACCGACACCCTGGTTTTGATATCTACGTGTCTCAAACATTTACTCACTTGCTCTGTGAAGCTGGAGTCCGTGCCCTCGTCGAAAAGAAGCGAAAACTACTTGTTCACTTTCACGTCGTGCACGATACTTCTCAAAACAAAATGAGCCATGATTTCTATAATTTCATTTTGGATGTCGTGCGAGGTCCATTGTTTTTTCTTTGTAACCACTTTGCTACCTTGATTAGCCAGATATTTTAAAGCAAGGTAACCCTTGCTTATAGCCAGAAATTGTAAAGCGGAAATAATTTTGAACAACCTCTTTTGAGCACACTGCTGTTCAGCTTCATCCTGAGTCTTCAACTCCACTGCAACTGACTCTTGTTTGATGTAATTCCATCAAGCACGCACATTGTCCCTGTATGCTGTTGATGACTCGTGTTTGCGAAAAGCTTGAGTGGCGTTTTTCCACGTTTGAAACCCGTACGACGAAAACGCTAGTTCTGCTTTCGACGAGTGAGGACATTTCAGAATGCAGGTCATACTGCATGGATGACAAAAAGCGGATTCCTTACTATTATCCCATTCCAACCAATCCTACGCTTTAAACCACGAATACTGAAAATTTCTGCAATGTGATCCTTAATAATAATCCTCGGAAACGACCTTTCGGGTGGATGGGGTTCGAAACGAGCACAAATTGTCCTGTCAGTACTTTTACTTCCGTTATCTTCCGTGTTCAATGCATTCGTGATATCTGCCTCTGTGCAACCACATTTTCTGGGGCACGTCTAGCTCTCATGCTCTGTATGTGTTATCTCAAGAGTCGTGTTTGTTTGATAGCTCTAAACTAGCGGCCTGGGAATCAACAGAGATTTGCTTTAAGGGTGGGTCATGCGCGAAATAACTGTGAATAGTTTTCATGTTCTTAGAGGGTTGCCGTGTATTCATGCTTCCAAAATTATTGTTGCGATCGGAAATCCCAAGCGGCATATGCGCAAAGCTTCGCACCGTGGCAGCAAGCAACAATAGAGATCATGCGTCGCAATCTCTCTTACTATTGCTTGCTCGCCTTACGTATATAATGGCGTTATTATTCGCGCACATCCCGTACGTGGTGAATCACACAATCAACGCAACACCACCGGAGAGGTTGCAACACTATCTCACTTGTTTCTCACTTCCTGAGATTATTCAATCAACAACGTTCCAGACTGCTAATGCCAGCTAATCGTTACCTTAGCGTCGAATAGCTAGATTTGCGAGAAACGCGCTATGATGCAACATTAGTTATGCTTCTGAAGAATCGACAGTCTACGAATCAGGACCTACCACCAACTAAAGGTCAAACATGCTATGCGATTCTTTCTTGCTTACTGCGTGTAACTTGCTTTCCAACTGTTCTGTTAAAAAATTACTTTCAGATGCTTGTGCATACATTGGTCTGGCCCTGGCCATACTGGCCATACCGCTTCCGCCGCCCTTGAAAACTGGTTAGTGGTTATGTCCTTGAGTATTTCCCGGCGTCCTTGAAAGCCCTTGAACAGTTGTGAAATTGTTCATTATTGAACTATTGGTTACATAGAACATTTAAGAATCAAGATTAAATAATGTAATTGAACAGAATAACGTGTACATTTCTTCCATCTTAAATAGCTGTGCAGTAAAATGTTAACACGATAGTCCGTTTGCCACCATATAGGCTGCAATATTTCTGCAGGGCACAGCATAGGCCTACGCATATTGTATTACCCCTGTGCTGCATAAACTATGTACTTGTGCAATGTGCATGCAACAATGACCATGCGTTCTTAGTAAACGTCGTTGATTACCCATTGTTATTCGGCAATATTTGCGCCCAGGAGTTGTCGTGCACGAGCGCAGAATTACTCGACGCAACAGAACAAACGAAGGACTACGCCTGGCAACTCCTCAGTGTAGATTCGCCTTCATGCTTGAGAGCGTTTCTGTCTAATTGCGTTAATTACCAGTTGCGTTTAGTTTCTTCACGACACTGAACATTTTTATTGCACTTCGCCGTTATTGACGAATAGTAATTTCACTATTGTTGTGTTGCCGGCCCCTGAACGATGTCCAGGCCCAGAGACGATGGCGCACCTGCCCTTATCGCTGGCCCTGCACTTGCACATAGGCATCGGCATGAGTTGCAATGAGGTGTGATCCTCCTGGATTTTCAATTTTGATCTGTTGTATTACTTCAAAGGTTTTCGCGCTTGCCCGCTTTTTGTTTACTTGACTCTAAACCGGGGCTGCCGGAGAAGCTGCAGGGGGGCCTAAAAAAGTTGAGGCAAATGGTAACTTACTTAAGGCTCGGTGAGGTGCACGCTTCTCGTGTAATTTTAACCTTTCGGCATCTTTTTCCAGTTATCTTCTGCGTATTTAAAGTTAAATGTTACTTTCTGATTGTTACCCGAAGGTGTGCAAGTTACGCCAAGAGCTTTATTTTTTTCTCTGTGAGAAATGAGTTGTTTCAAGTCGATATTGATAGACAATGAAATTATTTATGATACTGTTTATGATAAACGCACATCGCCCGCGTCGCCCCAATTTTTTAAGGCCAAGGAGGGCAAAGTCCCCGTCATGCCCCTGCTCTCAACGACAAACTTGTCAGTGTTTCGTAATTTTCCTCCTGGAATATAACCTGCCACAAACGCACCTTTGCACTAGTGTTAGAAACGTTCCTTACATAACACAGTCTTTACACGAAAATCCTGTACACAACAGGGAAACCTGCTAAAACTTACACAGCAACACCTACCCCGATTCACCACAAAACTTACATCAACAGCAATTTTGATGTTGGAAATTTACGCAGAATAAAGAATGCTATCTACAGAATGCCGTTTAGAACTCTGGAAAACGATTGTTTGCTGATAAGCCTTGCTGTTATTCAGCCTGTGTCCGTGTTGTATCACCCGATGTTATCTATAACTGCAAACAAGAAATAACTGTTATCTATAATGCAAACAAACAATTGTTTATCTACGAAACGAGCATCGCGTACTTAATAAAGTACTATAGCTCAATATCAAATAACCATAAGACCTTTCAAGCGAAAAATTTTGTTCACCTTTTCCATAATAGCATGTGCATGTGCTAAACTCGAAACTGCAATTTTTGTCATGCATAGACTGACCTGACAAGAGTTTTAATTGTCACGTGCGTTACAAGCACAAAGACATTTTGTCGCAAGAGCGAAGTTGTTCACAGCACGGCGTTCTTGCGATACGCACAAGGAAACAGCAAATTGCCAAAAATCGGCAAGGTTCTCTCCACTTGCGTTGCTGAAAATATTTTAGCAATCAGTGACTCACCGTTCGCATCAACATACTGATAGCCCCACCTGCTCCTGAACCGAAGGCGTACATTTCGTGTTAGACAACGGGGCGACTAAGTCTCCAAACCCACGCTCACGGCTGCCAAGGTCATACTAATAGAAGATTCATTGAAATACATTACTTCCAAACTGCGACGGAGGAAACTTATCATGCCCCAATACCTTGCACCGAGCTGAGCTGCGGTACAGTGTCATCGACGTGTACCATGTCGCTTGATCAAGGCTGTTGTCTCGCGCGTTCTACTGTACCTGTTTTAATGTCCACCCTCCACAACACTTCAGACTAAGCCTAAGGCGAACACTGATAAACGCTCAGCAGCTGGCAGGCTTGCTAATCATACCTGTTTAAACCGGAAAGGCTTGTCGCATGGTAGTATTGCGCTTAAAATGTCGGTGCAAAGCATTTACAAACCATGGACATCTCACAAAACAAGCAGGGTTCATTATAATTTAGGTTTGCTGATGCCGCTAATTAAAACACTGTGGAATTGTTTCAATGAATTTTTGCTGACGATGGAAGCATGCATTTGTATCAAAGTCCAAATTGTTGTTTTTTGCGTTGTTTTTCACAAGGTTTTGCATGACTTCCGAAATGTTTTCTTCACCGAGAAACCTGATGATCAATTTCATGACAGGCGTCAGTTGTTCGATTTTCTGCATGACGAGTATTTCTGAAGAATTTAATGTTTTCTTTAGGTTGGGAAATTTGGTTGCAATTTGCGGAAGCTTCCTTAACCTTTATTTTCAGTCTTAGTCGGGCGGTGCAAATTTTTTAGAGTCCACAGAAATTGCTCCTACTCTATGAAAAATAATTTTCAGAATCTGAAAAAGAACGAATTACTCTGACTTCAAGATTTAAACTTTAATTGCTAAATCGTTGCTTTTCTTCGAGAACAAGCTTGTAAAAACTTGTGAAACGAACGGTCTCCAACTCGCAAAATTTCTGAAAACTTAAAAGAAGCTTATAGATTTTTACTTGGGGTGATGAATTTTTCATTGATCTTTCTCGTCAAGCAACGTCAAGCGCCGCAGTTTAACTTTTTCAAATAAAACAAAATTGCAACACAATGCGTTTGAATGCTTGAGTTAACTTATCATATTCAAGCGCTTGCGATCTAGGTAGCTAAAAACAGAAGACTTCAATTGCAACTTTTTTTGTCAACCGTCTTCAAAAAGGCGCTCAACAATAACGGCTTTGAGACCTGAAATGTAAAAACAAACCAAAACCTTGAAAACGATGTTTCGACGTTACGTATTAGATCTGAAAGCTAAAACTTATACGAGCTATCACTGCTTGCTTTGACAGTTTAGCCTAAATCTTAACCTGAAGATTCGTGCAACAATAGCGCAAAAAGATTTATTTTTAGCAATTGTTGGGCTATTTCTTTTCCTCAAAACTTTATCAGGATTTTTTCCAAATTTTTTGAGCTGAATCAAGATGCGGGTCGAACGCACAGAGACCACAATTTTTTTTTTAATTTGCAGGGCTGATCACGTCAATTGAATTCACGCGAATCCCTGATTTTGTACAATTCAATTTGTTCCGCTTATGTTACACTCACGTGCTAGTGAGTTGTGTCTTGTTTATTTTATGTGTGCTTTTCTCACTGCACTTCGACCCACGCAGCCTGCTTTGATAAGTGTAGTGCACGTGACGATTGACATTGGTTTTGAGATCTGAATGAAAAGCTGCAGCACCAGACGGGCAGTGAAATCTGAGGGCGAGTTGTGCGACAACTGCATGAACCACATGTTGACTACTCATTTTATGGCGATAAGCATGAGGCACAAGTTCAGCAAGCGCGCCACTGGCACATACTTGTAAAGTCTGTTCAGAATCACCTGTAAACTTGAAGAGAAAGCTTTTCGCGGGTTCCAACAAATTCTTGAAAACATGACAATACAAGATTTCCTTGTTTTAATTCGAGGTATCAACTCCGAGCAACATTTCGCAATCGCTTCAATTATCAGAGTACCACTTGACTGACCCACGCTGACTGCTTTGCATTCATCAATAACTGCAGTTACCCACCCACAATCGTAACATGAGAAGCCCAAACATTTACACTTGATCACCTCTATCCCTTGCAATTTTCAATAAGCCTAAGCCAGCGGTTCTCAACCTTTTTGGCCCATGGACCATCTTTTCAAAAAAATATCCGATGGACCACTTTGCTGTGCTGACACCTCATGAACAACTAGTCGAAACTGTATTGGACACAGGTCAGTGAACTCAAGGGCATCCTGCGGACCACTAGAAATTCCAGGTGGACCACCGGTAGTTCACTTGTCGTATGTACCCTTGGCTTATAATACTCTTTTGCAACAAATCTGGAATGAAAGTACTTTCTTTGAAACTTGCATTTTAAAAATATTAACCTACTACATCAACTTGTACTTTTTGCAACACTTTTAACTCACTTTACGCGAGGTTTGAGTTGCTATTAGGTACGAAAAACCAACTACTGTAGTGCCAAACAACTTAATGGTTGGGAGAACTTGAACTTAAAAACGTGAAGAAATGAAATTTTAGGAAAATACACTGTGTAGCAGCGCGGTGGCTGCTACACGCGGCGCGCCAACAATAACATCCCCGTCCCCGGTGGTGCGAAAGTCATCGGAGTCTCCTTTTGGCTAGCGCTTTGGCGTGCAGGCAAGCCGTTTCAACTGTTCGCTAACAGATTTTCGTAATTGGGCTTAATGTTTTATTGTTTTATCAGTCTCAAACTTTCTAAAAAATAACACTTCCAAGACGTTTTATTTAAATAAGAGTTTTATTTGCTTATATTGGAATAAGGGCTGACGATGCCTGCTTAGTAGGCGAAATATATACTCTGTAAGATCTTAGTGTCTGATTCTTTGCTGGGAAAGGATTTCTTCCGGTAGACAGAGTTTCATAACGTTGAAGAAAAAATGTTTTTCAGACAGTTTACTTACATGAAAGAACTACATTCGGAAAAATTTGTAAGTTACACTAAATTTTATATTCCTATTCGTCACCATGAACGTTTCGCGTGCAGTTTTACCCTTGAAGAAGCTCTGAAAGTTCACAGCGTTGTAAACAGTGAAAGCCTACACTTACGAGGGGAGACATCTACATAACCGGCAGCGAGCGCCTGCAACAAATCATAAATAACCCACGGTTAATACCAGGCAGGTAGGTCCATGTTTTGCGCAAACAAATCGTTTTATCAATGACTCTTGCAGATATTTTTAACGTGCTCCGTCAACCCCGTAATAGCACTTTGGTACTTTAACATATTTCTGGCTTAGCACGGAAGTGTTAGTAGTAGCAGATACACGGTCAGGGGAAACTCTATTGGGAATTCATGCAAAGAATTTAACTTTCGTATTATATTCTTCCAGGCCTTTCCGCGGAAAAGTAGCCCGTGTCTTGTTATGGAAAATTTACTCTGGAGAAAAGTGATTTCCCGTATTTGTGCAACCGCCGAGTCGATACAGTCACAGCGTGACGTTTTGTGTGGATTTTAGGATGTGTGGATCAAGATTTATATGGTCTCAAAATGATATGCAAAACGCGTGCAGAACTGATAGCCTTGTTGGCCAGGTGACTCTTTCTGAAAGTTGACACGACTACTGCCTTCGAAAAATGAACGCCCAGTGCAAAAGGGGTGATACAGTTCTTTACAGAACGACAAAGGGGTGGTGCATGAATTAAGGATGCTGTTGCAGTTGACTGCATCGCCTTGAACTACTGAGGCAAGCACAAGTGAAAGATGGCAATTCGGGGCATTAACTAACAGGAAAGCAACCAGCAGTAATAAAGATCCATCACTGACTTCACTCCGCTACTACTAGATTGCACTATGATTATACAGAGATAAGTGAACTACGATAATTTGCTTGTGGTGACTATCACAGTGACTTGTTACTCATGGGCACCATCTAGCGGTGACGATTTATTTTCATGTGGTGCCACCTCCAGGCCGCCACAATGCAAAGCCAGTTGCAGATTATCCGAGAACGTCGTTTTTCAATTCACATTTTCGCTTAGCAAGCAACCATCCGGAAATTTTCTACAACAAACTGCAGGAAACAGAAAAACAGTAATTTGTGGTCAGCATGTTTTAAACTCCATTTTTTGCAGCCTGCGTATTGTAATTGTGCATATTACTATTTCGGGCATAGCAGAATTTTTTGCATTACAAAAATTTCTTTATTTTGCTGCTTCGTACTCGAATAAGCCTGAACTAAAATTTTGATAAACACGTGCAAAAAAAAAACACACATCTGTATCAAAAACAGTGACGATGTTTTCTATAATTATCATTGTTACGTATTGTCGATCATCGACTGAGGTAAACCTGCTATGAAACGTTCGATCAGTGGAATTCGAAGCCGTCCGTGACAGCGCCGGATTAAGGCAGCGCGGGGCCTGTAGCATACAACGCGGGGCCCTAAGTTAAAAATACACTTAAACAAGTGAACAACTGTTAAATCATAATTTCTGTAGGCATCCATGAGACTACCATTAGGTATATTTACTTTCGCAAATACGAAAAACGTGGTCCTAAATGGCAACTGTTGGACATAATGGGCTAAATATATTTTTATTACCAAACGCATATACATATCTTTTTAACAAGAAGGAATACATTGCTGAAAAGCTCACAAATACAGTAGAGACAGTGCTTTCAAGTTTCACCAACAAATTTGTTGATTGCTATATTTAGGCACAGAACCGTCGCCAGAAAGTTTTCAATAGGGGGGCTTTACGTTTGTTCACGGGGGCTTGACATTCTGAAATTTGATAAGAGCTCCACCAATTTGTAGTGCTTCACAAAGCAATTTGGGGGGCTAGAAGCTTTGTTTGGGTGGACTAAGCCCCCAGTGTAGTCAGAGTCACAGTACAAATGTCGAAGTCGATTGTCAAAAGCAAAAAACCTACTGCTTGAGATTGCATTTCAAGATTTTGCCATAGCGAAATTGTTTGATACTGCAAGTGTCTATTTCGCATAGGAGTTCATGCTCTATCTATACCTCTTAAAATTAGACTGCTCAGCTTGCTTTGTCTAATGGTGCTCCGTTGGTCATTCTTCCAAACCCTGCTCAGGAATCTTGGGTAGTCTACTACCCAGAGGCTGTTTCTTTTGTTAATTTCACATACTTAGAAAAATGTTAGAAACCTGTGCTGCCATGACTTTTCCTGATTTTCGGAGACAAATGGAATGGTGCCAAGGTTATTTTACAAAAAATGTCCCTGAAAGCCTACATATAGGATGTGGGTACGATACTACCCAGGGTTACGTGATGTATTGACAATTTTGGACACCTTGCTAAGTTAACATTTCAATGCAATTTTAATGCAGAACATGTTCGGCCAGATATGACCACAAATACCTCATATGTGAAGAGCCTTCCACCATCATGACTTGATCTGAAAAAAAACGGATCTAACACGTGCATGACGTTTTCTACGCACAAACAAAAAATTCCCTCTAAAAAATCCCCTTTTTGGTGGTACCCTGCAAAAAACTTGCATGATATGTATGTTTCGTTGCACAGATACAATTTTGTTGCGAAAGTGATTAACAATGGACATATGGAAGTAAAAAATAACTTAGGCCGGAAACAACGGATGTGACGTGTCCCATGAAGACGTATGCAAATTATAGGTAGCACCATACCTTATTTTTACTGACGCGTGTAGTGAAATAAAGTTTCCTGTGGAGGGCAACCGCGTAGCCAGGGGGGGGGGGCAATTACCCCTCCAATTCCAAAAGTTGCACCAAAAAATTTCAGAATAATCAAGCTTTTGATATGTAAGCCAAAGAAATACTTCAGTGCAAATCAACAAAATTGCGGAACCTGCCCTACTTCAACCTTTAGTCAAACCTGATCAAAGCAGTATGGTTCACCAATTGCCCATGATTAATCAAATGAATTGTGTACATGGGCATTAGAAAATACATTTTTCCATGTACAGCCAATAATTTTTTTAGGGGGGCAAAATCGTGAAATTTCATTTTTTCTAATCGAAACTAAGAAAACGATCATTTTTGCTAAATATTTAATAGGAAAATGTCAAATTTCCAAATGCAGGGAGGGGCCATGGCCCCCTTCTACCCCTTTCCTTCCGACGACCATGGTTGTGTGTATAGAGTAAATATTGGAGAATTCATGGCATGGCTCAACATTTACCTGAGGTTTAAGCTTCGTGTGGAAGCTAGTGATACCGAAATGCGAACTTGTATCTAACCGCTTGTAATCACTAACCGAAAGTAAAACAGGGAGTAACGCTTTTCGCAACTGTTTCTGACGCACCAGCCTGTTGTATCGCACCTATCGGTGATGTAAATTTAATATCAAGCCCATCGCAAACTTTCCTCTCTCATAATTTTGGCGTGCTGCAAATATTGTGTACAGTATCTTGCCCTTGTCTGCAGGATCAGCGGTAGCCTTAAATGAACATCACAGATTTTTTTTGTGCACTTTTTAAAACTAAATAGCGGTGATTTACGTTTTACAGTATATGCCTTGATGCTCAAACTGTGACTGAGAAGCAATCCAATTTCAAAGTCTTTTTTATTACGGAAATAGCCACAGACCAGGGTGTCAAACTCAAATTGCTCCGAGGGCGAAACGCGGACTTACAAAAGAACCAGGGCCGCAGTATGACTATCCTGTGGCCGCATTATGATGCTGACGCAACAAAGGTGGTACCTGAACTTTACTAGAAACAGCTTTTACATCTTTTTTCCTGTGGATGGTACCGTGAGTTATAGTTATAGGAATTTATCCCTAGCCCGTTTTACGTTCGTTTAAAACGAACTTGTTCACTCGCTAGCCGAGCACTGAACACCGGTAAGTAAAGTAAATAACCTAAATGTTAATTAGTTGAAAATTCTGAAAACGCATCGCGGGCCCCACAAAATGCCCTCGTGGGTCAACTGCGGCCCATGGGCCGCGTGTTTGAGGCCCCTGCCATAGACACTGTGGAGCAACAATTGCATTCTTTCCATTTATTTATTTGTTATGATGCAGCCTGCAATGTAACGGTTTAATCACAACTATCATGTGGAGCGTTAACGCTTTCATGAATAATTTAACATTACAGTAACTTGCCGGCGAAAAAAAAAACATTTTGGGTCAAGTATTTACAATCCGACCTGTGCATAGTCTAAAAAGTGGTTGGATTTTGTCATTAAATTAAACACTAATGGATTATAAAAACGTTTCAACTGCTTACGCTAGAATGGCTAGATCAGCGGCTCCGTAACTTTTTTGAGCCTTACCCAAATCTGAGTTTGGTGAAAACGCCTCACACAACGACCCAAGCCTCAAACGTATTATGAAAAAAATAATGATCGTGTCGGTGATTTTGGCAGTAAGTTGCTACGCTCGTTCTTAATGTCAGCATTTCACTCTTTTCTCAAGTACTTACACTACAGACAAAGACAAACAGCGGTAACGTTGAAAATACAAAACTTTGGTTTGGATCGCCTCGGCACGGCCCGTTTTTTGACCCTTCGTTGTCCTTGTTTGGGTTTCGACCGATACTTCAGTAGCCACTGGGATAGATCAGCTAACCCACCGCTGTGTTAAGTTTCGGCGACTAGTGTTTCTTAACTTTACTGCAGAGACGTAGTGAAAATCGATTGTGTTTTCGTTTTCGTAAACACACAACCATTTTCACACTGTGTGTAGACTGCGTGGGTCAAACATATGCAAGTTTGTTTAGAGGACATGTGTAACTTTTGCATTTCATAGCATTTAATGACATAAAATCCAAACATTTTTCAAACGCGTTGAGGTATTCTAGCCTTTACGTTATCAGCTGCATACATCAACCAGCCACTCAAGAATTGGACAAGATCCACATCTTACATGCGCGCAAGTTTTGCAGAACTACTTCGGGAGTCAGTGTCCTAATAAAGCAAAGTCGCTACTAGGCTTCGATTGAACCAGTGTTGGTGGCCATCAGAAGAGTGTAACTATAAAAACGCAATCATAATGGCGGCCACAATGACTCCTTGCTCAACTGCGATATTGGCTGCTAAAGTCATGCTGCAGATCCTGCACTTGAAACATCGAGACTTTCACAGGCGCTCTTATGCATGAAAGTTTAACGAGAAAATGGTGGCTTTCATCCAAAGTAGAAGCTTGGAACTTTACTGAAAACAAACTTTAAAATTTGTCAATTCAACGAAAATGGACTAATTTGTATTTGCTGGCTTAAATCTGAACATAATTATTCAGAAAAAAGCGCCAGAAAAATGCACCTTTATGGATGATGCTTTAAAAACAAGGGCAAGGGATATTAAATAATCAAATGTTGAGACTATGTTGTTGTTTGCCCCCCCCTATCGAAATTTCTGGCTACGTGTCTGGAGGAGGGTCTAATAGAAATTGACCGTTCTCCGGTCCACTTGGTCACTATGAGAGTTAAATGAATGCGCAAATCATTTCCCACATTTGTAAAAGTAGACTCCAAGTGCATTACCCAACGGCTAGTTGATAAGATGTTAAATCCACGGCTGCCAAAAAGATTTTTTGAAAAACCCTGTATAGACTCACCAATAAAACAGGTTTGAACAGAAAATCCCAGGTAGACACAAAATTGGATGAATCTTTCTGCTATCTACCATATTTGGGCATCTGTAAGTCACAAAACGTGCGAGTGAATATGTACTGAACTTTGCTAATGAACTTTTGTGTTTGTTGGAATTATTATATCGCAGTAACATGGACTTCTTTGCACTTCTGACGGTGATCTGGCAGCATTTATAATGACTAAATTTTCATTCGCAGTGTACTTCTGCAGCTAACCTTTGAGATCTGGATCTTTCAACCACTCTACCTTATAACTGCTGTGTGTACCAATTCATCTTTTTACTTGAGTTAGCTTCATTAATATCTCTGTAACCTGAACTCATTGCACCTAACTGATATTTACAGCTTACACGGTGTCAGTTGCTTGCTCATCAGTTATGCTGAAGGCTAATGTCCCTTGATGAAACAAAATAAAGATGAGACCAGAAATAAGAAGCATAATCAAACATATCCGATCTTAAATCACCGCTACGCAGTTAAATGCTAAAAACACCAGTTCTTCAAAAGTAAAACCTAGAAAAGCATTGAAAACCCAAACATGGGGCAAAACCCGAGGTTTGGCGCCACTGGCCAAGTCCCGAAAAAGTAACACAATAGAGAACAGGTCAATGTGATGCAACACCTTTTTTTGAATGCCATTCACAACAATACAATCAACCAATACCTCGAAATTTCTGCGATTTTGTCTCGTAGCTTAGAAGTTTCATGCTTCTGCAAATGACTGCAAAATACTTCAATTCACAGCAGTCTAATGTAAAAGGATTCAATTGAAAACTTTCGCTTAATTGCATATGGAAAATTTAGCAAAATAGTGACTTCTTGAACTGAAAAAAATTATATACATATAATCAGGGGTGAATGTTAAGGCAGGCGAACGAGGCGATCGTCTCGGGCCCCCTTTTGAGAATTTTGTATCGTTTTGTTAAAAAGTTAATTAATTACACTAGAGCAGGGGTGGCCAAACTTTTTACAACGAGGGCGAATTCGCGACTGCCTGGCCACTGAAGGGCCGGTTACAGTGCGATTTACGTAATCTATGCAAAAATAAGTTGTTAGAATATTAAAAAAAAAATTACAATGTGAAATGTATAGATGTGTAAAATATAGGGCCTCTTTCTGAGAGTTTGCCTCGGGCACCTAAATTCTGATGTCCACCCTTGCATACAATAAAGAAAAAAATTATCACAAAGGACCGTGGAGCCCCCAAAAGCGCGGGGCCCGTAGCAATTGCTACGTTTGCTACTATTGCTCATCCGGCTCTGGTCCGTGACCAAACAACCTGTATTCTGATCTTCTGATGACTGAGAAGTTCCACAATAGTCAGGCTGTTTGTGGAAAAGCATTTGAAACTTCCCGATATTTTGCAAAAATCAACCTTTTGCCATCTCGGCAAGTTTAAACGAGTGAAAGTAGGACATCTTGATACAAAATAACAAACCACACAAAGCTACAGTTCTTGCGTACCCGATAGAGATCACCACAAAAACTGGCAAAAGTAAAAAATTTTTATTTCAGCAAAAGGTTCCATTTACTTTCCTGAAACCAGATATAATTCTTTATCCGGCCGTGAGCATAGTTCAGCTATTTGTAACTGTCTTTCGCGATACAAAAAACCGTCCTGTAAGGAATCTCCCTGATCAGTGCCATGCCCATATAACAGCTTATACAATTAATTGTCAGTTTTTTTATTTCACATTTTTAGACTTCTGCACGACCACCACATGTCATATCGATTAAATTATAAAATACGCTGGTAACAAACCTCTACGGTTCCCAAGTAACCGTTTAAATGTTTCACAGGGAATGTTTGCTTTCGCTGTCTCCTTCACATAAAACCAACTGTTTTTACGATTGGACAATTCCTAGTACCTTACGTTTGGTATTTCAACGTCATGGACTATAAAACACTGTCGATTTTTGCCATGTTTTTGAAAAAAGTAGATGTCTGCGAAAACTGCATATGACTTAATTCAATCGCTAGACGGTTTCGAACCACAAACTTTCTTACTGTAATTCACAACAGTCACTACAGATTCAACACAAGGAAGTAGCTTCTCATATCACGTCTTCACACCGATGTTACAGTATTACGACGTATAGGACTGTCTTTACCCTAAATATGCTTATATAGCAATATATTTTCTCCGCCTCCTTTTGCTAAATCATTGTACCCAAAACGGCCTCCTGGAAGTTTCTTCCGACCGCTGGCGTTGCACCAAACAACAATCAAGGTTCTACGGCAAGGATGGGGAGCCTGCGGCCCGCGTGATCATTTGATATGGCCCGCATCAGAATTTTCGTTACCCAATTTAGAGTACAAAATCGGGTTAAAACGAAGCTCCATGACAAGCAGATACTTAGATTATGTCAAGAGAATCCCTTATCCCTCATAGTCCGATGAAGGTTGAATTTTTGGATTAAGCGATATAATTGGGTAACGAAAATTCTGATGCCACAAAATTTTGCGCATTTTACCTAGACTAGACCAAGTTAGTAATTATCGCCCTACTCCGCAGTAGTGCTGTAACAAGTGTTACGTTTTAGCTAACAATAGTGTTAAGAATGTGTCTGCCACAACGAGCCACGTTGTGGCCAAGCCACAACGCTTGCGCATTTTACCTAGACTAGACCAAGT
>Ga0210059_1005096_pt1 | contig 21114 bp, 13 predicted proteins | sample Ectturendosymbi2_FD_188042 | JGI IMG/M metagenome (GOLD analysis project Ga0210059, IMG submission 188042) | Ecteinascidia turbinata endosymbiont from Florida, USA - Sample 2 (SPAdes) (version 2) | ecosystem: Host-associated > Tunicates > Ascidians > Unclassified | place: Key West, Florida...
GCCCTCTGGGCCTCCAATAACGATTCGAACTCCCGACAATGTCACTAGGGTTCAAGAGTCAGTCGGTCGGAGTCCGAGCAAATCTCTGCGACGAAGGAGCCAAGGAGCATGTACTCTAGGACTCTTTGACATATTATTTCTGATTTGAGGACAAACAGTTGCAGATTATAAAATGTTATCTTTTCACCTTTCAATAAATGTAATCATCATAATCCTGGATTTGTGCCCAATCGCTTTGTTTCAACAATTGTGAAACACCCTGTATACCTCAAGAAGCCAACCGACATACCTATGGGAACACTCCATTCAAAGTTGAAAAACTTTGAACGTCGCTGTCTCAGGAAAGTTTTACGCGTTAAAACGTTTGAACTCAGACATATGAAGAACCGAAGATAAAATTCTTTGTGGCAACCACTCATGCAACTGGTCAAGTTTAATTGCAAACAAACAGCATGCACAATGTAAAAGACGCAATAAAAGGTGACGACAGTTGAATAACAAAGCAAGAGCGAACGCATTTAACAGAAACGTCCCTTGTTGCACTTACATAAGAATGCAGCAGGAACCTCCAAATGGCTTTTTGATTTTGAAATAGTCGCGAAAGTGGCCTGCATGTTCCCTATTAGAGTTTGCCAGAAACGTCAAACGCCCCATTCCAAACTCACGCAACAAATAAATAATGAACGCTTCATTTATCTCATAAATCTGTATTCCTGTTGGGTTTTCCGTAAGCACAGCCTGCCCGCCGAAAAATGTCATGTCATCCTCTGTGTAGCAAAGAGACTCTTGCATTGCCACGTCATGTCCAATCCGCAAATTTAACTTTATGCCATCAGGCAAGTCTCCAGGCAACTCGTTGCCAGGAACATCGATGTTCATCGACTGCTGTGGAGCATCATCCAGTTCGTCTTCGTAATAGCGAAGAACGAAAGAAATTACAATACATTCTTCAAGTTCTTCCGCTGGTAAGTAGTGGAAGTGATCCGATTCGATCAGTGATTCCCGGTGATTAACCGAGTACATTCCATCATAAATTTCATTGATGGCTGACCTGGCAGCTCTCCAACGGGTAGCCACTTTTTCGGAATAGTTTTGATTGATGAAAACTTTGGTGATGCGACCAAACGATTTACGACTGCCTTCGGGCATGAAGGATGTGCGAGGTTGGGAGATTTGTTCCAACTTCCAAAAACAACTGGGCTGTTCAGAATCTTTTGCAGGATGAAACAATATGAGTGCATGAGGCCCAGTATCACTCGAATACACACCAGAAAAACTATGAGTCTCCTTACCAGAAACCGCATCCAATGCTTGTGTCATCTGAAACGAGGTAGATTACAATCATAATGTTAGTATTGTTTTTAATCATGCCTTTGTGACTCAAAATCACGAAATAACACAAAGCAGCAAGAGGAAATACATTCGCAAAGATCATTAGTTGAGTATATAGTGATGAAAAAATAAGAAGCTTCACGTTTCTCAGCTTAGTAATCGTGTTCTAACATGTTGAATCACAAAGGGTTGGCGAAATACCACCTGGGTCAAGTTCTCAGCCAGCACTGTAACGTTGGGCATTTGCAACAATACAACGAGATTCCCTCGGTTTTGAATTCATAGCATTAGGATTTAACCATACAAAAATGCTTTTATTCATCATGTACTCGCGCTAAACTCACCGATTTTACTTTTGAATTACGGTAATATTAGCTTTACCTTTCCAACACAGAAATCTTATATTGCCAACAGGTATTTTATTTCAAAAAGATGGGAAAAGTTTCCAACCTACCTCAAACCGAGTTTGTTTTGCAAAAACTTGAAAGAGTTTTGACGCGTTTCAATAATCTCGTTGAATCACCTTGTTATGCTCACCGCCAAATCTCAAACCTGCACACGTTTTTCAAAAACCAGTTCTACCTATTCGTCTGTCCAAGCATCTGTCCTGATTGGTACAGCAACGGCTTTAAACGTCTCACGGCAAGGCTGTTTCAAAGCAAATACCAGCAACGGGTTGGAGGAACGACTCATCAACATACTTGCATTTCACCTTGAGGCCAGTTTCATTTCAGTTGCGTTCCGATCAGGTTGATTTGATCTCAAACTAATTGAAAGAAACGAGCAATGAAAAATGCTTTGGAAACGACTCAAACATAACACAAAACTTCTTCATTTTCTTTACGTCATATTTCTTTGTTAGTCGCTTATTGTTGCATAAGATTTGTCGAATACACTGAAACAATACAAAACATTGCAAGCCGGTATTTTGAAAATAAGGAATTTGCAGTAAACGCAAAAAGAACTAACGCAGAACTTCTCAAATTACATATAAAGTCTCTGGTAGCGACTCTTGTCAGGACAATTTTTTCAGCGAGGTTCCACAAAGGGCAAATTGTTACTAGTGCCTCAACAACACTTATTGTCTCTCCGTTTTCCCTCTTTGTTCAGTCATAATTCACACCTTCTGTCGTCTTGAACGTGTTCTGCATGAGCATTTCGTTTGGCAATTAACCCGTGTAACCAGCGTAGGTGGGGTGGTTGTCTGAACTACTATCATGGACTATTGCACGCAGAATGCAGGAAAATCATAGAAGTGGACAGGACGACAGTGGCGTTGTAGAGATTAGCGAACCTTTCACAATCACGCGAGCTGCATTGAACAGACACAATATTTCACCAGCGGTATATAATTTGCTCAAGCAAGGGCCAGCGAATGAACTGGGAGTTCATCTCTCAGGCAGTCTTAGTGGTCCAGAAAGTAGTGAGAATGTTTTTGAAAAGTTTCAGGTGAGCTAGGAAATTTTTGCTGCGAACTGAAGTGAATATAGCTCGCAATAAATCATTAGTTGTGGTTGGTGTTCATACACGCAATACTACGGAAGAAAAACAAATACCATCACATTGTGCGGAAGGTTGTTCACTTCAGGAATTGATAAGCAACATGTAAAATTCGATATTTACTAAGTACATTTTTTTAGAGTTTAAGAAAACGTCTCCGTTCACAGGGCAGTTGTCGTTTTTCATTTAAAAGTAGGTTTGTGTTCTAATGCTTGGCATAAGGCCATAGACCATACTCACAAATCGCACGTTTATAAGCTGTTTGAAACATTTTCAAACCAACCGTTGTGGGAGGTTTATTAAACTGTAAAAAGAATAAAATGAAAATAAATCCTTTGTCAAAAATGCGTTCTTTTTAACAATGTCATTCCATAATCCCGTGCTATTAAACATGCGCTTACGACTGCAGCCTAGATCTGTCACTTTTTAAAAAATGGTCTTATTTTTACAAAACGCAAAGTGGGTAATCAATTCAGTCCTGTTGTCACAGGAGGTTTTGGTGGGCTTAGTTCTAACAAACCTTGCTCCACGTCTCCCAAACTTAAACATGAAACACAGTAAATCAGTGGAGTTTTTTCGTTTTCAGAATGTCAAGCCTCTCTGCACAAACGTATAGCTCCCCCATTTAGGACTTTCTGGCGACGGTTCTGATCAATTTTCAATCAAGTCAGCAACCTCATTTGTAACTAAGTCAGCACTGGGACTTGTCATTATTTAATACTCAGGGTCTACAATTATACAACTTGAGTACTGTCATGAGCTACCGTATTTTTCGGACCACAAGGCGCACTTAAATACCTTTAATTTTCTCAAATATCGAAAGTGCGCCTTGTAACGCGGTGCGCCTAATGTTTCAACCTAGTTGTGCTTTTTCATCTAGAACCACAGTTTTATGTGGAAAACGGTACCATTTATTTAATTGCTAGATATCATTTTCTTTTAAACAGCCGTAATAAATCAACAACAATTGCAGTGAGCAGCACACGAGAATAGCTAGCACATACCACAGATAGTAACTCGGCGAGGCTCCTGACTTCATTGGCGCACCACGAATCAAACACACGTACAATTTTTATTTTTTTCTATTCGTGTCTATAGCCAGTTAGGCACGTGTGACAGATTAAACTCACTCGTATGTAATGACAGATTAAACTCCCAGTGGCGACTCCGGCACTCGGCAGTTGTTGGGAAGGGATTGTATACAGTTTGACATAGCTACGTTTTGCTTCATTTAATGCGCCTTATAATCCGGTGCGCCCTTTGGTCCCTAAAACACAGCACTTTGACAGTAAAACAATGCTATAAAGTACAGTAGGCCTACTGCACATATAACAGTAAAATACATTGTGTAGCAATACAAAATGTTTGTGGAACTTACTCCCTAATTGGATATTATTTTCCTCTAATTTTTCAGTCATTTTTTTCTTTATTTTATGTCTAAAATATTTCATAATTTTTCTTAATTATCGAGGCTCTTCTTCATTATCCAAGTCAAGGCCAGAGTCACTATAAGTCAGTGCTTTTCAACCTTCAGAAAGACGGTTCGCACTCTTTTGTTCAACGACAATTTCATTCGCACAACCAACACTGGCAGGGGCGAACACAAAAATTCGAGTCCCCTGTTGGTGACGTCACAATTGGACGTCATATTCATGTTTCCAAACCAAGGTTTTGGCGGAATTTGTTGACATAATATGCATATTCTTCAACACGCACTCTCCTTGTTTCATGTGTCATTGCACTTAATATAAACTATAAGCATTCCAAGTCAGAATATATAAAATAATCTCAACACTATCAAATACCCAGGGGTGTAGTGGGGTGGCAACGCGAGGGAACGGCGTTCCCTCAGCTTTTTTGGTGAGGGAACATGTTCCCACACCTCTTTGCACTAGTAACGTTACTTGAAGATTTGAATTTTTCATTTCAATTTCTTCGTGTAGCGCCTGGAGCAGCATAAATGAATAAATAACAAGCTATGTCGTGTATAGAACCGTAGTATGTTTGTGTAATTACTGTTTGTGACATCAACAATGGTATTTTCGTACTCATGGGTGTCCGCAAGGGGGGGCAAATCGGGCATTTGATCCCCTTGGAAATTGGGATAGAACTAAAATTTTCTAGAAAACCTGAAACGACCAGTTTAATTCTGATTAATTGATCTGGGCCTAATTCTTGCATTGGCAGTTGGTTTGCCGGTATGACACCCACACTGCACATGAGCCAGGTTCACGATTCTGGTGTTATGCTGTGATGAGCTAAGTTCACTCATGTCCGCTCTGCTCCCTGCAGAGGCAGGTTGCGAAACTTGTTAGCGGATTGTTCTATCCTTGGTCTTTATTGCGTAACAATAGGATGGCAACAAATCCTTAAAGGTTCGTATCAAGTAGCGGTAGAAGACGTTTTGCCCCATGTGACTGTTGAACATGGGCGCAATTTTGTTGTAAAATGTGGGGGGACAGCTTGGTGTAAAACCAATATAGTCATCGGGTCTATGCGGAAGTGACGTTTTATATATACAGATTCCCAATCTTATTTCTAGATGTGTTTTGAGAGAAACACTAATCACATTTGCTTTGTCCTTGCAGATGATTTACTTATTAATATTAAATTTGTTGCTGGACACGGTACTGTTTCCAGGCTGAACTGATATGCACGTTCGTTCAAGGCGATTCAGCATGTTGTGCACTCCAACTGACAGCACTGATAAAAACCAATTGATGTGTTCTACTATAATGCTGTGCTTGTTTACATCCAAATAGAATATGAATATACTAGGATATCAATGTGCTTGTAATAACACCTTGGTTTTAAACCCCACAGAAGGTGTTATTCTTTGTTTGTGTGCACATGCACTTTATCCAGAGCAAGCAATTCAGTGAGACAAATGTAACCTCTCACGCTTTTCAACAAATTTCAGATTTGAAGATTTTTTTCAATGCTGCTGCGGGCCACTGAAGATGCTGTGCAGACCCGTCGCCAGGAGTTTACAGCAGGGGAGCCAAAAACCACAAGGGGGGCTTAGTTTTAAATGCAATATTGGATGTGTGCAGCAACCGGAAAGCAAAATATGAAATGGGGGGCACAGATTTTAAATGGGGGGCCGGGCACCACTGGTCTCCCACTGGCAACGGCCCTGATGCTGTGGCGGGCAACATGCGGCCTGCGGGTCTGTAGTTAGACCACACTGGCTTAATCAAACTACAGGTACGATTACGCAAGCTTCTTTTTACACAGTGTGAAACTACGTGGCTTGTTAGAATAGGCTGTGTCCATGCAGGCTTGTGGGAAATATGTCCTAACAGAGGTGTACAGGAGCCAGAGGGTCGGAGTAGACTCCAGCCGGAGTCTTAACGATTTTCGAAAATAGGAGTGGAGCCGGAGTTTGATTTTTTAAAGAAGGGCCGGAGTCAGTTTTGTAATAAGAGGTTACTTTGTTTATATTTCTTTATTAGCTTTCTGCCAGATATAAAACTGAGTTGGAGAATATCTCACTACTATCAACATCGAGTGGGAAGTGACTAGACAATCCTCAGTTTTAGTGACTCCTTTGTTGTATTTGGTTTTTCTTTTGATGTACTTACACAAGATTGTAACTCAAAATTTTTGTACCCCTTGTGATGTACATTTTGAAAAGCAGACAAGTGTTTATAATTTAAATTAAGCTTATGGACTAGGGTTTGGTTTAGCATTTTGGATTAGGGTTTTGTGTCAGTGTTTAAAATCAGGATTTATAGAAAGCATTTAAGGTTAGGGTTCAGTGTTAGTGTCTAAAGTTAGGGTTTAGGATTAGCATGTAATGTTGATGGTTAGGGCTCGCAGTTAAGGTAAATGGTTAGGATATAGCAGGGTAAAAAAAATTATGGTCACCTTAATCCTTTATCTGAGCAGCAACTGACACGTATTGCAGTGATCAGCAAATTCATTTGATACGGTTTTTTAGTTTTTTAATGCGAAAACCAGATACGGTCGTTTAGACACTGTTAAAAGTTTAGATAATTCACTTTGGGGTTTCAGCAGGAGTCGGTGTCCAAAACTTTAAAATGTGTCGGAGTGGAGTCGGAGTCAAAAATTTGAGGCTCCACCTTCGTCTTAATAGTCAATGTTTATTTCTGACTTCTGAGTCGGTCTGTTGTCCGGTTTATGTATGAGGAGCGTTTCCTGTGAAAAAATCACCAAAGAGAAGCAAAATTCTATTGAAAGGGTGATTGATCGGTTTGGGTGGGATCCCACACGTTTCCAGCTCTAACTGCTTGGTAAATAAAGTCATAACTTGTGGTTTCGTTAACGACCATGGCAATACTTCTGTGAAAATAAGGACATTGCTTTGAAAATCTGCAGATAGCTTATTTTGAAAATTATTGTATTAAACCTGGCTATGGTTGCCAATAAACCGCATTTATTTTTTCTGACTGCTGTCGTAACATAGGGCATTTTCGTTGTGGTGTTGCCGTGTAGAATGGGTAAAGCGATCCGTAAACGTCCATTTGCATTGCATCGTTAGCAGCCTGACAAGGATTAGCGAAATGTTGACGTAACTCTCTCCTGGAAAAAAATTATGCAGACGCGCATGTGTGTACTCCACGCTTCGTCCGATTGTTTGCATTTATCGTAACTCTGGTACCTTCGTTTCAGAGAAGTAATTAGTCTTGAAGTTTTCAAGCCGTTGCGGAGTAGATTACAGCTTGCCTGAGTGGACTGCGAGAACTAAAGGAGCTTTTTGCGTGTGAGAGCATCTGCTTTAACCTAAACCAGGTGTGTAGTGGTGTCGGAACGTTTGGGAACGGCGTTCCCGCACCTCTCTTTTAGCACTACACCCTTGCAAATACCTGAATGCTTCTATGTTAACAACTGCTGTTTTTAGACTCCTGCCACAGTTCTATCATGATACAAACACTGGTGATGCAGCAGGGCTGTGGAGTCGGAAGTCTCATCATCCGACTACAACTCCGACTACGGACCGGCTCCGACCTTCAGCTGTATCAGTTACCTAAAGTGGTTATTCTTTTCAGATAAGTTCATAAACCCTACTTGCACTTTTTAAGAATACGGAAACTTATTTTAAAACTATGTAGGCCTACATGCACGTTCATCTCTCACTTTTGCAAAATATGATCAAACAGGGATTAGGCTTGTACTTTTGCAAAAAAAAAATACTCGACTAAATTGCCCCAATTCAAATTATCAGAGAACGTTGATAATTTGATTAAAACAGTTATCTTGTAAACGATATCAGTAAACCCGTAAAATTAAAAAATGCGTGCATCCCACCGGTGTACATGTGTACATATTGCGCAACGCGGTTGAAAAACCCGCTTGGGCATTCCATCTCAAATGATTTCATTGACACAACATTTTTACGGTCGAATGCTGACAAGCTTCAACTCTGCTGAACGCACTTGTGTTGCTATCTTTTTCCTTAGATGGCCAAATGAACATCTTAAAAGTAAGCTCTTATACGCTACCGGTCAAAATCCACGAACTACCAACCAAGAAAGAAAGTAAAACAAATTAGTTGAATTTTTAGCTTAACCACTTGGTAGCATTCACTTTTCTCTTCATTATCTAAACAGGTCATACTACCCTGCTTTCAGCTAAGTACAACAAGCTTGCAAGGTGTGAGAATCAGTCGACATGGATTTTTTAATACAAAAGTTGCGATACAACGGCAGAACTCAACATGAATTACTGTTACAAAAATCACTGCAGTTTAACTTCAAAGCGACTGCAATTGGAATTGTATGATAAAATAACCAAAACTCATTTGTGTGTTTTAAGGAATATTTGTTCCTTTTAAGAAATTCATTTGTACGTTTAACGTTTTAACGAAGTTTGCTACTTTACGTAGAAGACCAAGCGAAGCAACTGTGTTGTTTCAATTAATTGGATCAAAGCATTGCAAAGCAGTTGGAGAAGTATGACCAGAAACCAGATGTAGAGATTATCGTTCACGGTCAGACAGTTACCGCGCTTCGCTCACGCTGCGCGACAAAAGAGCATGGCAACCTGGCAATTTAGTAAAATGCGAGTGTCTATTCTATTGGGGATTGGGGTGATAGCGCGTTTTTATTTGAGTGGCCGCTTACTTGCTGATCGAATCGGACTGTGGAGTACCGAGTGTGGACAAGTCAATCAACACCAGCAAGTATTTGCGGCGCAAATTCCTTGTGCAAAAACGTTTAAATGAAATGTACGCAGTGGCGACTCGGCACTCGGGATCAGCCCGATTCTTCGACAACGCTTTATAATGCAGGACGCGAGCTGGCTTGCTTTGCATATTTGTGACACCACCCACTTCACTGATTAAAGTTGTTAACTCGGGCTCTTTCCATTGGGTCTTGTCAGTGTTCATATATTTTCGTTTCATGTTGAACCTCCGTGTTCACTTTGCAGATGACGTAAATCAAAAAATATTTTTCGTAGCAACGCAACGGTTCTCACGAATACGTTCGCTCGCGCTTTACTCGGACTCATCCGTCAGATCCTGAGCTGCCCTCTGAGATAAAGTATTTTTTAACACTTTCAGAGCCACCTGGTTTCGGCGATTTTTGCAAAAAAACAGCAGTTTTCGGTTGCCTTACCAACGCCCTAGCTCCTCCGCCCATTGCGCTAGAGAGCTGTTCAGCGGCTCAAACGGATCGTCCAGTCTAGTAGATTGCACTCGAAAAAAAAATTTTTCCTTGGGGGGTGCGTATTTTTTGTGAAATTTTGATCTGCAACGATATCTAAAATACCTAAGCTGGCAATATTTCTATTCGGAAATGGAAATCGTTTTGATATTTTGCATTGATAAGGCAGCCACAAAGTTTAATAAAAAAAATGTTTACGTAAAATTGCTGTCAATTATTAACCTAAAAACTACATTGCGTGTTGTTATCCAATTCTGAGCTATATTGGGGAGATGGGTTCATATGCCGAATTGGGGACGCTGGTCCTTTGGTCTTGTGTGCAAGGAATTTTAAGGTTTTCAAATTAGAAGCGTATATTTGTTTTTTTGTCAGTATATTTCATGAGAGAAAAGCGAAACTGAAACAAAAATCTAACATGAAACAGCACAATAAGAGACTACTGTGAAGAGCTGAGTCGTTTCAAAGTCTGTTTTTCTAGAATGCCGATCAGCGTGCATTGAGTGGATTGTTTTTATCTTATAAATATTTTATTTCTATAAATCACAGCAATGTATAAACGAACGTCAATGTTATTGTAAAAATTTGCAATAATTGCGGAAATCTCGTCACCTTTTCACGCCTTAGAAATTTCAAAATCATTGTACAGTACTGGAAAAATTTTTATGGTTTTTTATTTTCGCAAGAATTTTATAAAAATTGTTGGATTTCTCTGATTTTTTCGGTTATTGACTGCACATAAATGAATGTGAGGATGGTTCAAAGAAAAGAAGTAGTGCAAAGTTGCTTGATTACCTAATTATGACGTAACACCACACAAGAGAATATTAGAAGAAAATAGTTCGGCTGAACTTCAGTGGTCACTTGTGCCTGATGGACCATTTTAGTGTACAATAATTTGTGAAGCTTTGTATTTAGCCAGAGTTTTGCACGTTTTCCTGAGTATTTAATGGGATAAGAATAGACACAGGCAAACGCACAGGTTTTTAACGAATTTGATGAGATAGGAAAGAGTAAAGGTTTGAGTCCCAGAAAAAGAGGACAAATCACTGTTTTAATCAAGCGCAGTGACTTAAAACAGAAAGACATAGCCAAGGAATTAAATGTATCAACTAAAAACTGTTAGTGTTGTAAGACAAACACTGGAATTGGGAAGAGAGATTGACAGTTCACGGGGGAAAGTGTGGACGCAAGTGAAAAACAACACCTAGACTTGACCGAAAAATCAAAGCAATGGCATTGAAAAATAGAAGAGCTTCATGTAAAATGCTTTTTATGTAATTGGATAATGAGAGTGTTGCAGTGGACAAGAGAACCATCAATAAACGTCCTCTGGAGCAAGGTCTGAAGTCATGCAGGCCTATGACAAAGCCTCGATTAACGCAGAAAATGAAGCAGGCAAGATATCAATGGGCTGCACAGCATGAAAATCAGACATTAGAGGATTGATCCAAAAGGAAAAATTTCATAAAGATCAAAAGCGATTATACAATAACTTTATTGATGTTGATAATGTTTTTCTGAAGAATTTACATCAAACATTCACTGGGTCTAAACGCATTTGGAAACGTGTGTAGTCACTTTTCTCCGCCTATATGGTTATACTGAGGAATGAAGATGCTTTGGGAGCTGTAAGCTGTTCCAGAACAACCTGTGATGATTTTCCTTCATAACGTAAGCTACTGACAATCTTAAACATGGGTTTATTTCTTTTTTAAGTTATTTTTCGGATGAATCAACCATTGCAGTAGGCCTACTTGATGATAGGGTGCAGACAGTTCGCCGAAGGTCTGGTGAGGAATTTCTGCCTTCATGTTTGAAAAAAACAGTCAAATTTCCTGCCAAAATCATGGTTTAGGGGATAACATTGGTTCGTTTAACCAACGGATTACACACAATAGAAGAAACCATGAACCAAATGAAATACGTAGAAGTGCTAGGACGCCTGCTACGACAAGTTGCGGAGTGGTTTCCTGCTGGCAACAACTTCATTTTTCAACAGGATGGCGCTCCATGCCTTACTGGAAGATCTTGATGAAATGATTCCGGGACAACAAAATTAGAGGATTAAAATGACTTGGATACTCTCCAGATATGAATCCCATAGAATATTTATGGGACATCCTAAAACATGAGATTCATTCTTAACCAACCAACAAGCAACTAACCACAAAAAGAGAGCTGATAGAGCGTCTGACCAAGGTGTGGTTTTACAGCGAAAAGATAACTTGATGTTGAAAAACCCTTTTAAAAGCATGCCTGACAAGATCAAAGCTTTAAAACCTTCCAAGGAAGGCCAAACTAAATACTGAACTGCTTCAAAATGTGATGACAACCTTTTTGAAGTTACTTTGCTAGTTTCACAACGTTTTTGAAGTTGTTTTGTTAGTTATATTGATTATGTGAATGAAAAACATGTTTCTTTATGGAGAAATAAAAAATCCATAATAATTTTTCCAGTACTGTAGTTTCATGTTGAAAAGGTCTAAATCTTCTTTGTCTCTAACAAAACGTTCTGCAACTGATAAAAACCTTACATTGGGAAGGGTTCACAAATTGTCAAAAAAGCATTGGATTTACCAAAAGCAGATTCAACGTTCACTGCAAGTTTTGAAAGCATTTGAAATTACACCAGAATCGCGAATGAAGTAAATTACTGGCGATAGAGCTTGAAACAATTTTTGTGTTTTTTTAGACACAGATGTATATTGCATTTATTGCAGAGAATAACGGTTTTCCCACTACCTGATAGGTTCTTACATCTTTACCGAGTCGCTCCAATCTCCGGCCAGCGACCAACCTTGTCTCTCCGTATGTAATCTTGTGGTTTGCATTTTGTTGCAGAACGGTTTCTTGCAGATTCCCAGACATCAATTCCAGAAATGGTCTTTCTTTCTTTTTGGAAATTATGTCTTTGCCTTTTTTTATCAAAGCTTCTGCTATGCCGATTTTGAAGCCCAACAAGTCTTTTTGCTTTGAATTTAGAATGCCAAAACAATTGCAATCCAGTCTGTACAAAAGCTATCCATTCACGACAGCTAAATCAACCAGAAGAAAAAATAAAAATGTTGGTAATATCTTTATATCTTAGCCCAATTCCGTAATACCATATGAGTACATCTAGAGCATCAGCTCCTCCCATGTTTTGGTTGTATTTATCAACATTAGCTGGAAAGCAAACACTGGTGCAGTCCCGTCGCCACGGGGCACTTTTGTGGGCTTAGCCCCCCAAACAAAGCTCCAAAAACTCCCAAATTGAAATTTGAAACACCATACGCTAGTGAAATATTTTCAAATTTGAATATCAAGCCCACTTTGCAAGAACGTGAAGCCCTCCGCGCAAACGTAAAGCCTCCCTATTGAAAACTTTTTGGCGACGGTTCTGCAATGGTGGTTTGCCTTTTTGACCTGCCCCATCTATCAACTGTGCACAACGAATAAAAGCTTGCACAGGTGCTTGCTAATGTCAGTGCCGTTTCTTTTCAAAGTGGCTCCAATGGCATTGTTTGAATGCGCGCCCTTTCTAATAGTTCAACAGGTTCAATAGGGCAATTTATTCAGCCTATTTATCAGACACTAATAGCCATCGAAGAAGTTTCGTGAAGTCGGATTGGCTGCAGCAGTTTAAGTAATTTGCAAATCTGTATAGGACCTCAACAGCAATTATTTGAGTAGCAGTCGGATTCTCACAGCCACGGACTTAAACTAGCCTCAGCCAGATTCTGACTAATATCTTCTTGCCTGAAATGCAGCAGTACGGACTGCCTTACCTTTCTTATAAATATAGCGTGAGAAGAAGGTGACCTAGTAGATGTGGCATGCGAGCGTTCTTGTTCTATCACAATTACTGACCACAGTGTTATGTCACAATATCACAGTTTTGTCAAAATGCGTGATGTTGCTGGCACAGCACACCCAACTTATGTATTTGTAGGTAACGGCCAGTCGTGCCACTCCTAGTGTTTTTCCACTAGATCTAGTATTGTGCAGTAGTTTTTCGTAGCGATCTAGTGTTTTTTTTATGAGTAAGCCGAATGTAATTAAGTGCACAATTTTGTGCAATTGTAACTGTAATTATGACTTCTTGATTTTGTGCATCTGTAATTTGCTTAAAATTCTACCTAATTGCATTTCAAATTTCACAAGAGCATACTATCTGTTTTGAGTTAAACCGCAACGAAGTCACTGTAGTCATATCTTAAAATTTTCAGTGACCTGTAGCAACATACACAAGCGTTGCTGCTATGTCTCCCGTTTCATTTGTCTCTTGTTTGCAGTGAGTTGCGCAACGTCTTTTATTTGCATTGAAACGCATTTTCTTTGTGTGCAAGTTTGCCTGTTGCTTTTACAGCTAACTTATTTGTAATCTAGCGTTTATTTGTGACTCTAGTCCCTTTTTTATCATGAAATCTAGTACTTTGTCGTAAGAATAGAGTGGCAACACTGGTAAGGGCGCTTTGCTGATGCAGCTTTCTGTTTATGAATGGGTGCGGCGCAAAATAGAGGTTTAAGAAACTGTATACACAGATTTTAATTTTTGCCAAGCAATTTTGCGCCCTTTCAAAGTGGCGCCCATGGCACATGCCATGCCTGTCATAGCCTAGATACGCCACTGGCTAATGTAACTGGTCGGTTGTCCAACCATTTCACTGCTCCCACTTTAATACCATCGATTTTAGTTTCTTTTTCTTCAAAACTTCCTCTTCTCCTTTTTCCTCAACTCCAAAATTAACTCTCCATTTCGCATCCTAACAAACGATAGATTTTTGCTGCGGCAATGGCAAAGATTTTTTTTTGGGTTAACTGAACTAACAAGTTGAAAGATGTGAACCAGTTATATCAAAGCAAAAGATGTGGTTCATATTTGATTGAATTACTTATGACTATTTCCAGATAATATCTGAACTAGACTTGAGGCTGATGGTGTCAAGACTGCTGTGTGGTTTGATGTCGTGTTGTTGTTAGTTTAAATCAAACCCTGCTCGGTAGAATTCGTAAAAAGTGGTTAAAAACTTTTGCCTCGTCGTCATATGTTACGTCAGCGTATGCCCCACCACTTAGAGTCATCTTAAATGTACTAGTTTTGTCGGTATGGCTTTGTGGGAAAAAGACAAAATTGACAAAATGAGCAGAGAACCTTGACTTAGTTTTTATCAGCCAACGGCATCCCTCATCAGATTTAAGCCTGGAAAACTTGTATTATGCATAACGCCCGCACAAATAGCATCATATTTCACCTCGTAATAAAATATTGCTGAAATTCATATCACAACACAAACACTATTAATAGGTCACAAAAACAAAATTATACTCACATTCGCAAACGTGCGCAAATTTCAGTCAATTCAACTGCCTAACACTCCAACTAAGCATTGCACTGATTTCTGTTCGTAACAAACATTGAATTGACAACTGCTCAGCTCAACTATTCAACGAAAAATGTGGTTCCGCAAATTTTCCGAAAAATGTGTTTTTTTTCGGAAAAAAGTTTTCTTTTCCGTCTTTTTCGAAAAAAACAACGAAAAATGTTGTTCCGCAAATTTTCCAAAAACTGTGTTTTTTTCGGAAAAAAAACGAAAAACTTGGTTCCGCAAATTTTTTCAACGAAAAATGTGGTTCCGCAAATTTTCCAAAAACTGTGTTTTTTTCGGAAAAAAAACGAAAAACTTGGTTCCGCAAATTTTTTCAACGAAAAATGTGGTTCCGAAAATTTTCCATTTGATTTTCATGCAATTCGTTTATTTTTTCCGTCGAAGCAAGTGACTTTTGGCTGCGTATGTCCTTGCTTACATGGGAAGGATATCATTAAATTTTTTTTTCGAGAAAGCAATGATGTTTTGAGAAAGAAGCTCATTTTGAATCGGGCCACCATTGTTTTGCAGCGGCGTTCTGCGTTGCGATTTTTCGCAGTTAGGCCCAGCTGACGTTGCCTGGGTTGCTTGTCAGATAAGTTCGATCTTAAATTCAATCTGAATTGAACCTAATCTCGTTAGGTAGGCGCATTTTCGAATTAAGCACCATTGAAAGCGGTATCCGGTTCGTAGCTGTATCCCCCCAACCGTGGGTGGAAAAACTTTCTGAAGTTGATCGTCATCTCAGCTGCTTGTATATAATTTTGAGGTTTCTTTCGAACCTATTTTGGGCCTTTGAAGTAATTTGCCTCCATATTTGTTCTTGTGGCCTTCAGTTGCCTTCTCATTTTCTCAATTTCTTATCTGTCACCTAAGTTACGTAGTGCTGCATCGCTTCTTGGAGTCAGTCGTCATCAAATTTCACTATCTAATTATCATTCATCATGTACGATTCAGATTCACAATGCAATTACGGATATTGTCTATATGTCGTTCACTTTAATAGTGTTTCCGATTTATAAATTTGACAGCGCGTGTTTGCGTTGTGACTGACGTCATTCATTTTGGGGTCATCTCACTGGCTTTAGTTTTATATATGTTTTTTCGTAGTTGTTTTTTGTTGTGACATTTATGTGTTGTTTCGAGAGTTTCTCAAAGACCATTGTGTACTTCAGAGTTTTCCTGTTTTTCTTCTGGCGGTATTTATTTCAAGACATCATAAATAAACTCATCAGAAGTTAGTTTCACATGGTTTTTCTTTGTTTTGGTTGGCTTCTGTTTCCATTTTGTTCTGATTTGGTGAGATGCACATCCGAGACTTTCGTTGGTAGCTGCTTTGTTCAAAATGTGATAGCAAGTACTCGGTTTCCAACAGTGTGTCGGAAGTTCTGGATTGTATAGCATTGATTTATGTATTCAATTCCTATGCTTTTTTCTTGGCAATTTTATTCCGATATAGTAGGTTTTGTTTCTATCGTTTTGATTCATTCGAATTCTCATCAAAAATGCCTATCTTTGCTTTACTTGGCACATCCAATGTTGTAATGCCCACTCATATCTTCAGCAACTTTTTGAAACAGTGGCGTGTCCCATGGTGTTCTGAAGTTGATCTCAAGTTGATATATGGCTCTCAAGTTGGTTCCATTATTATACCATTCAAATAATCTACCTACAATGTCCATGATACTTAGTCAAATAGAATCGGCGCAAGGACATCATTTGTTTCCAACGTCATGCTTGTTTTTGTTTTGTCGCATGTTGAGACACGAAGTGCTTTCAACATTAGCTGACGTTCCTACATATGTATTTGCAAAACTTAGTTCATAGTTGATTGACTGTGTTGATTTTCAAGATTTTACTAAACGGTTTATGCAATATATTTAGGAAGGACTGAATATAGCAATGCAAGCATCAACTTTTTCATTCCAAAGCAACGTTTTTGAATATTAGATTCATAGGCCGGAAATCCCTGCTTTCAACAAAACTCCTGTTTGGAATGACAAAAGTTTATTGTTGCATTTAAATTCGATGACGCCACTAATGACGAATAGACAGAGTAGCAACTTTATCACGCGCTTCCGCAAGGAAACGGCCAGCAAGGCACTACGTTAGGAAACGCACAGTGAAGTCACGTTGGCGTCGTTTACAACTATTGTTCAAACTGTACAAATAGGTGCAGGAGAACAACAGCACTATCCTTAGCCTAACCGGAGCAAATGCACACATTAATACGCCACGGTTCAGTTCTACCAATCAAAAGTTTTTTTATTACCGGTTGCATCCTGACAATCACTATGGTGCCACGTCTAGTGATTTTTCACTAGATCCAGTGATTTTTATACTGACCTAGTGATCTAGAGATTTTTCACTGCAGTCTAGCGATTTTTTGCAAAGTGTACGTTTGATAAAGATCAGTTGCCTTTTTTCAAACTTTTCAGTTCTTTTTAATATAAAAAATTGATTGTGTGAATAGCTGTTTGACGATTTGCACCAAAGTAACGAACAAGTGAATCGAATTGAATTTCTTATTGTTTTCACTTCCGTGCTACTTGTTGTTGCAATGTTGGCCATAATGGCCATAAATTCATTTCTATTCAGGAACATTGCACTAGAAATAATCATTTAATCGTTAGGTTGATTGGTTCAAAATACTCCGTGGGTAGTGTCGTTTCCAGCTCTTGATAAAAGCCTGAATATAGTTGGTATGATATTTTCCTGCCTTCATCATGGTCTATTTAGACAATAGTGTAAATGATGTCAAGAGTTTTGGCGATAAAGTAAATAACTAAATTATTTCAAGCTGAAGTGCGAATTTGACGTAGAAAAGTACAATCTAGTGATTTTTTTCAGATCTGGTGAATTTTTTGTGAACCTAGAGATTTTTGCAGAGAAGCCTGTGGCAGGACTGGTTCTTTCAGATTATCCTGAATTACTGGACAATTATTATTGACAGCGTAAAATTATTCCCAAATCGGAACTGTCCACTGAATTGGAATTTCATTTTCCAATGTTGAATGCAAATCCCTTGCTTTAAAAAACATTCAAACTGATGTGAATTTTATTTTTGAAAAATACTTAACTGTCGAAGACAGCTCGGGCTTTCACGGATGAGCCCGAGTAAACCTCTTCGTACTGGGTTCATTTTCATTAACCCGAGTTACTAAACAATTTATAGTTTGTTTTGCATAATTTGAAAATGGGAATTGTCCATTAGGTTGGAAATAACATCCAAGGTTTCATCCAAATCCGTTGCTTGAAAAAACAATCAATCTGATTTGATATGAATCATTTTTGAAAAAATATTTAATTGCAGAAGGCTCGGGATGTAACAGCAAATCCCAAGTAAAGCGCGAGCGAACGAAGTAAAGAGAACGCTTGCTACGAACAATATTTTGATTCAGGCCACACATGACCTGAACGCAAAAGGCCAGACATTAAGCAAAATATATGAACACTGACAAGCCCGAATGAAAAAAACGAGATCGCTTAAAGTCCAAGGATTTGCCCAAGTTCGGTAAGTCACAACTCCCTAGCCAATTGACCTAAAGAGCTGTTTAAACTCTCGGAAGATGGGTAAAGTCTACTGCATTAAAAAAAAAAAAAACTAGAAAGTTTTGGATTTTATGTTTTTTTAGATGACGTCAAAATTGGAATAGGCCCCAACCCTAAAGGCTAATAGAAATTTATGGCCTAAAAACAACAAAATAAAATTATTGTACCCCTCTACGGAATTATTTAATTACTTATCGAATTTTTGGCATAACTTGCCAATCGCAAATATTAGAAGGCCAATTAAGGGCTCTAAAGATGGGGAAGTTGGCCTAGTGTCATTTTAAAAAAAACAAAGGATTACTCTTTGTGGTTTGAGGTCCTGAGACAAGTAATATGAGCCAAAAAAGCCGAAATGACCTTGCTTGGTAGTTCACAGTATTGCAAGAGTTTGTGCTTTCTGCTCTGTTAGAGAATCCTGCCTGTGACCCACGTGTCATTTGAGCGTATCAATTTGAAAATTGGCGCATTGCGTGACGTTTTGGCCACGCATCTTGGTACTGTACCACTTATTTATGTCGTGGTGAGTGGCATGTAACTATGTTACATACGCACGTAGCGCATTTTTACACGCATTTAAAAGGCTTTTGTTCTACAACGTGCACAACGGATTATGAACAACGCAGCATTGTCGTTATATCGCCCAATGATGCGCATTTGTGGTGCGCTTCTTTTTATTGCAAACAATTTCACCTCCACTTTGCCACTCGTAAGTACGAGGCCCAGCAGCTAATAGGCGTCGAGGATCCTGAGCGAGCGGTGCGTGTTACTTGCACCTGAAAGTGAACGCGCCAGCATGATGCCTCGATCAAGATTTTCAGCAGTCGCTCGTGCACATTGTTGGGGATGCTTTCATTCAGAGTTGCAAACGGTCCTAATTTTGAAGCCCGAACCCTGCACGAGCCCGAATTCACAAGCCCGGTGCGACATTTAATTTAATTTTGAAGTCGAAACGACAAATTTTCCGAGTGAGTCAAGATATACACAACTGCGCTGGATATCACAAAACGTAGTGCACGGTTTCGCTGCAGGTTAACGGTTTTATCACACCCAAAACAGCAGCCATTTAGACCAAAACATTATTGTCTTAAAAAATCACAAACTAAGCTAGATAGTCAATGTTAATACTGTAGAAGGTAATGTTGCTCAAGAAAAAATAAACTATCCCGAAACTATCAACGACAGCATGAAAGAAAATGTCCAGGATAGCGCTACAGACACGAAAAACCAGTTTGTTTGCAGCTCATTGCTTCTGCAACAAGGCACGAATTGCGTAGGTGTTAGACCTTTTCGAAGCAACGCCGTTTTGTGTAAATTTCCGCACCGCTGTCACCTTCTCAAAAAGAGTGTGGGTCTAATCCAAGAAAAGAACAAAAGAACGCAGCTGTGTTTGCAAATAGAATTGGCTGAAAAAAATCACAATCACTTCACTCACAGAAGTCATCCTGGTAAACACAGAGATATCTAGAACTCTGGGAGAATATAACAAATGTACGTGGCGACAGAAAAAAAATTCTTTGAATGTTACTAAAAGGTTTTGTATGCAGACCCTAAACATATTGACAAACTTAAGCCCGAACGCGGCTCGACCAGAAAAACCTTGTCCGACCTACAACTGCACTTTTGTTCAGGCTTATCTCTTGTCACTGAAACGCTTCATTGTTGACTCCGACGTTTTTGCAAAATTTCAATAGTGCTTACACTGGCCTTACTATACCATACCATCAGTGATGGGATTCGACTGGCTGGCACCGGTTCACAAAAACCTGTTTTTGCAATTTCTTTGATCCCAAGAACCGATGGTTGGCTTAAGTTAGGGATTCTCAGTATTTCCCCATGAACACCTTTTACTTATAACCTATTTTGTAAAACCTCTCACAGACCTGCTACTAACTTTTTAATAGTGAAAAACACGACTAAAATCAGGTTCGACTAAAATCCCGTTCGAAATAGAACGTTGTTACAAATGCTACACCGACGGCATCCGCTACCAGCTGTTTTTTTTAGTTTTATTTTTCCATATATGCAAACACCACTGTAGCTGTTGGGATTTTAGCTATATTTTGAAAATTGAAAAAAAACAAAAATTATTTTCGTTTCCATTGCTAGACTGTCCACCTGTGGGCAACACAAAGATCAAATTTTGCTCTCATATCGAACTTGGCCTCTGGAGACTGTGATAGTGAGACGACCTGCTGTTAGTGAGTCCTGGAGTGAGAGAACCTGTTCTTAAAAATTTGAATCTCACGGCTGCGTTCCACCTCATGCAACAAGGTTTTGTTACGAACCTTCGTTGCATATCGTGTAATGCAGTGGTTCTGAACCACTGTTTTCAGAGCAGCATGCGGCTCCCAGCAACTATTGTGCGGCCCTCAGCTGTCTTATAATAAAAACTCTAATATATTTTGTAACAGACTTTGTTCTACTATGAAGCAAAACGTGCCAACTGACTTGTGTTAAGTTTTTTTACGTGCGACTCTAACAAAGTTGTAAGTCTGGATTTGGCTCCGGTCAGCGAAAAGGTTGAGAGCCACTGTTGTAAGGTGTTTAGTTCCGAGACATGCACCATTATTGTCGTCGCCCTTACCTGCATCTACTTTAGCGGTTGCACGGTTACTCGTGAAACCAAAACTGTTGAGAAAACAGGGAAAAGTCGAATGTAAACGAATGACATGCAGTAATGGATGCCATTTAGCACATGAACTAAACAGCGTGACATGTTGTAGACATGGGCGCGCGCAGACGTTTTTCCCGGG
>Ga0210059_1005097_pt1 | contig 21113 bp, 20 predicted proteins | sample Ectturendosymbi2_FD_188042 | JGI IMG/M metagenome (GOLD analysis project Ga0210059, IMG submission 188042) | Ecteinascidia turbinata endosymbiont from Florida, USA - Sample 2 (SPAdes) (version 2) | ecosystem: Host-associated > Tunicates > Ascidians > Unclassified | place: Key West, Florida...
ATTTTGGCATGTTCATACCTGTTTGAAAGCTCAAACTGGTGTGAACATGCAAAAGGAAATATGCAGAAAACGGGAAATTTTCAAGTGAGAAAAATAATAAAATATATGCAACTGCGTTAAGGTTTCAAGTAATTGAAATCTAGTCACTAGTTATCGAAGTATAACTGGATAAACTTCTCAAGCAAACAAAGAGGTTTTTACTTTGCAAAATCAACCCGCGGGCCGGACTCAACCTCGCAACGGGCCGGTTGTGGCCCGCGGGCCGTATGTTTCACACCCCTGAACTACATATTGCTGTTGAACAGGGTGCATCCGTAGAAAAACCACACCTTACAATTTCCAGCATGTCCAGTGGAGAAACATTAACATTTGGTAGCAATGTAACATGGGACGAAGCATCTACTACAGCGTTCGTCTCGTTCTTATCCGAACTCGACGGGATTCAGTGCCGGAGGTTCTGAGTTGAGAGTTGATTTCCAAATGCCAGTCTGAATGTGCGCCCGCTTTGCGGTCTTTTCGAATGCCTCTTCAGAAGGTGACAGTGACTTAACCTCTGGAGTCTTCGTCATTTTTCCCCCACCCTTCTCAACCAGACTTCAACACGGACATCGGACATATTCAATGTCACCAAGCTTTTGATAAAGCTAATGATTCCCAACTTTGCACTAGCTGGGTCAGTCCTTGGCAAGAATCACGGCCTTGCCACGTTTGTTCATGAGCGGTTGGAATGGTCACTGGTCGATCAGACTACAGAGAAAACAGAGACTGAGTGGTCGTGCGCAGACGTCGCATGATATATAAGATCATTAACGTATACAAACCTCCACCGTCGTGACTCTCACCAACAGCCATCCCGACATTTCCAGTCTGTATGCTGACGACTTCGACCGCCGAAATGTCAAGTGGGGTTACAGCACAGCATCTCCTGACGGTGAGAGCCCGGCTTCCTGGGCAACAGCCAATAACCTTCCGCTGCAAGACTCAAAGGGTGTAGCCCGTTTCTCCTCTCATCGATGGAACGTCGGCACAAACCCGGACTTGGCCTTCGCGAGTGTCGGCCATGACAACTGAATGCCAGACATACGTGTTCTAGGAAAGTTCCCGCTGTCACGACACCGACCCTTCCTCATAATGCCACCGAAGCTCAAAATTCCTGCCTACAGCGATCCAGTGAAACGGAACTTTCGCAAGAATGATTAGAAGCGTTTTGGCTTTCTTACAAGAAAATATGTTGAGTGATTACCACCTCCGGACACAACAAACATCGGAAAGGCATACCAGGAACTATGTGAGAGCCTTTTATATGCGGCTGAACAATGTATTACCCTTAACCGTGGCAGGATTTATGTGCCATGTTACGATAAAGAGTGTGAGACCCTTTCATCGCTCCTTCTTGGGGACTGACTCTGACAGAGCCGCCTAGTTTCTACTTTCACAGATCGACGATAAGAAGCAGGAGCGATGGCAAGGAGCTGTCAATTCCATCGACTTCTCGCACTCCAGCCGCAAGGCGTGGAGCACCATCAACAAACTTTGAAAACGACCTCTGCATTGTAATATTCAAATGGGCGCAATCGCCTGACGAGTGTCCTGGCTTACCACCCTTTTCATCACGTTCCTCGTGAATCCAGTGACGAAATCTTCCTCAGTTGCTTGATTCAGCCAAAGGATAACACAGCCACGCAGTATTTATACCTCTGATTTTTCAACCAAACGCCGGGACACTGTCACCTGAAGCTTCGTCTTCAACGTGGATTTCGCAGTTACGATTCCCATTTTGCCTTCATTGTCAAACAAGGAGGTGGGCACAGGTGGATGTTCATGATTAAGAACAGTTTTTTATAATAATGTCTCTGGATTGATGCAACCCTATAGCCCCCGCGAGTAGATGAAATTCGTGTCATGCACATTATTGTTCCCAAACTTTGCTACCTTTCTATTCACTGCCATGGTCAATACCAACTTGGATAAAAGAGCAAATCCGTCAGGCAAGCTCTTTTCAAATGACACAAGTTGTCCATTTCCATTATCCACTGCGTCACGTGCGTTCACCATTTCAGGTGAAATCAGACCAGTAACAACACTGACTAAATCAACGGGATAACTATATGGATCCAGGGGAGCGATGCAAGTCAGATGTCTTCGTATCTTATTCCTGTCTTTTGCGTCCGAAGTGAGGCGTGATGGCTTGTTTTTTATGACTCGTCACCTCCCTCTCTCCACTGTGATCCGACATGTTTGCGATATCTTGAACGATCCTGCTGCAGATGTCCACACCGCATGCCCATCGTTTCATGGTTTCGGGCTTCAGATTTATGCTTACCATTTCGTTTGGGCCAATTCCGTAACGCATGAAGATTGTATCTATCCAGATGTCAGACACCAAGAAAAACCAAGCTATCAACATGACAACCGAGATCCACCAGCATCAACCTTTCGGCTGTTATACACTTGAGGACGGGATTTTTTCAACGTATTTTTATATTACTCTATATAGTAGGCCTATAAATTTTTCTCTGCTGAAAATTTTTTGCGGTGGTATAAATGTCTTATTAGCCTACAAGCTATGATAGGAGGTGGATCGGGAGGGGACTAAAATGGATTACTTCCCTGATAAATGTTCATTATACTCTAAAAATGAGAATTACCTCTATTTGCGGCAAAAGTCTATTCAAGCAAGCTTATCTGTATGCAGAAGCTTATGCGTCTTTCTAACAATTACTTCTAAAGCACATTCGATCAACTCAATCTCACATCCAATGATAAGAATGCTTTTGTTTCCTGACAACAGCTTTATTGCATCAGCCTTTTTCTCAGTTTATCTACGGCTTTGGGGATTCCCCTTTGCGAAGTCATTTGAAGAGTCGTTTTGCCAGGCCGCCGTTGCTGATCCAATCAAAAACGGCGGTCCTTCGATATTTTTGCAGAAAATATTGCTGAATCAATACTTCAATAGTTTAATCTGATTATTTACTCATTAAACACGAATAGACGCTACGATTTTTATGATACAATGTGCAGTATCTGAGATATGGACGAAAACGTGGTTTTCAGTAATAACGGTCTCAATATGCGTATTCTGCAAAAAATAAAGGCGTAATCTTGACTGAAATGGCTTAATCTCATTCCTTACCCCTCAAAACATGGGGATAGACACCAAAATTATTTTGACATCCTGCATAATGACTGAGATATTGACGAAGAAGGATTTTCCGTAATGGCGGCCTTAATTTGCATATTGGGCGGATTGCCCAAGGATGACAGAGTGGCATCATTCAGATTCTTAAAGAGCACACCTCGGAGGTATAGAAACAGCAAAAAACTTTGTACGGACGGTATTGCACGCTTATCGGTCCCTGCCACCGGACTAGTTCCAACATCATCGATTTTAAGATTAGTTGGTCTTCCAAGTGAACATCTGTTATCTAAGATCTCAAGCGATTCTTGATTTGTGTCATGTATGAGAATGTTGATTCACAGCGGTAGGTTGTACCAAAGCATGATAACATTTGTCGAGCGTGCTGACGCAGGCGTGGATATTCTACAGCATTTTTCCATACTTCAATCAGATCCTTCTTGGCGTTGAATAAAGATTTCAGAATGCTATCTTGTGATAGCTCTATTAACTCCATTTGGAAACGATCAGGCACTTGGTTGACATCCACTAGGTGTGGTTGATATGCCAGTTGCAAGTTGAGATTGTGCTTTTCAAAATCTTTGAATCTGTCATTGTATTCTTCAATCAGCGAGTCTAGGATCAGTGTTTATTCCTTCACGTTGCACCATCTGCCTGCTATTTTTGCCAGTTGAGGAACGTACTCAGCTGAAATATGCGGTCGGATGAGGACAGATTTTAATAAAGTCAGTTTCTTTCGAAATGCCTGGATTTTTTGCCACATGTCATATATAGATTTCGTTTCACCCTGCAGAGAAACATTGAGCTGATTTTGCTTCGACATTACATCGCACAAAAAAGTAGCATTTCTGCAAAAATTTTGTTCTGACAATTTGCAAGATATATTCCTATCTTCGAAAAAATTGACAATTAGTTTTTGCAAAGACAAAACTTTTTCAAGCACTTGTCCCTGTGACAACCAGCGCACTTTTGAATGGTACGGTAGATCTACGCTGAATGCCTCGTCATCACATTGAGGGATTTGACGAAATTGCTGATGCCTCATTGCATTCGCTCGGATGTAATTCACGATACCTATCACTCCATTCAAGGTATCACTCAGCAAAGCAGATTTAGCACACAAGTTTTGCTGATGCAAAATACAATGAAATTAAGGACATCAACGTGTCTGGATTTAGCAGTTCTCTTCGTAACAATGCCACAAATCCTTCATGCTTTCCTATCATAGAAGGTGAACCACCTGTGCACACGCTTACCAAATTACTTAATTTAGGTTTACTTGACATAATTTTTCTTTAAACAAATTTAAAACATCGATTCCTCGTGTTCTCTCTGTAAGGGTACCCAAACGCAGCAGCTCCTCATAGCACTGAAAATCCGAAGTTTTAAGACGAATGAAAAATAGCACTTGTGCTGAATCATTCATATCAGTCGACTCGTCCAAAGCAATCGAATAGTACACATCTTCGTTTTGGCATAATGTGTAAAGTTGCTCAAATACACTGAGCGCTAACTCATGTTGCCGATCAGTTATGGTTAGGGCAACCAATTTTTTGACCTAAAAACTTAAAATTTTGACTTTATAAGTTACAAATTTTGACTTTATTTTGACCTATAATTTTTTTGCGTTTGCAACTGCAAAATAATTCAGCCTTAAGTGTTGAGATTAATCCAGAAGTGTATTCATGCACTCTAAGCTTCGAAACTAAAAAATATTTGGTTGTTTAACTTCGGGGATGATATATTGATAAGTACATCAATAACTACAGTAGAGTCAAACCTGAGAACATCGTAAAGGTGAAATACTATACGCATAATGGATTGAGCATTTACCAAAACAAGTACCGTAAGACCACATTTCTCACCTACCATGCTTATCCCACATAACATTTAATTGTCCAGTAGTGGGCAAAACAATTGTGTCAGAAATCGCAATAAAATCACTATTATTACAGAATTGCAAATAAACTTGCAAAAGCATATCAATATCTATTGTTGTAGTTTCAATAAATATCGATATTTAAGAGAAAAAACTGTGCTGCAAAAAAGTTTGACCTAACGATAAATTTTGACCTAATGATAAATTTTGACTTTTTTTGACCTAATAACTTGGGATTCGTTCATGGTATGAGCGTGAAATTTGGTTTGTGGACGTTTCATAAACTCTAGAAACGCCAGAAAAATTTTGACTTTATTGGCTTTTGGTTGCCCTAATCATGGTCCATCTGGAGAGCAGCAATTTTTTGTGCTTGCAAACTTTGTCGGGATCTAAACACGATACCGGTTCAATTGTGCAATCTTTTACGAGTTCAGCACCACTATATGACTTGCCTTTCTTTCCGAGAATGTATGCTATTCTGTACGTTGCTTCAGTAATGTTTGTCCCTTGCCTCGATACTGACTGAAACACTTGCCGCTGTTGCTGATTTTGAAGCTTCAGTTTCTTTAGTGCTTCCTTACGGGCCTCACATTCCAATGCAACATATTTATGATATTTGTGAGTTGCGTAATGCTGATTAGCATTGTACTTTTTCACAGTTGTAATCACAGAGTTGCAAAGGAAGCACATCATTTTATCCTTTACAGCAACTACATAAAACTGCAATTCCCATTCCTCATTGAATACTCTCCTTTCTTCCTGCAGTGTTCTTTTTCTAATCTTAGGCTTTGACATAGTCTGTTTACAGAAAATAAGAATAGTGATGTTACTCAGATAATCGACTACTATTCTTACTTTTTTCACATCAAGCTACAAAAAAACTTGCGTGTTTGACTGTTTGTGCACCATCTTACATTTTTTGCATGCTACCTGCGCACCTAGCGTTTGCTTGCTGCGTACCTAGTTTTATGTCAGCAAATTCTAACCTTAAGAAAACGCAACAAGTACACTTCCACGCACAAGAGCAGCACATTGCTGTACTACTAACCTACCTGCTGTATAAATGCAGGATGTTGCTGTATTGCTGAAAAACTAAACTACTTCTACCATGCGCAAGTGCATCATCTTGCTGAATTGCTTTATCACGTCCGAATATTGCCAGGCAAAGTTCACTGAACGTTAAAGTTAGTAACCTCGCAGACACCGCATGGTGGATTCAATCCAGTTTTGCCACTCTGTTATGAAGAAAAACCCCAGAATTTACCTTGAAAAAACCCAGAAAACAATAAAAAAAAACAGACATACAAAAAATTCAAAACCAAACTTGAAAAGCACGCTACCGGGGTCCCCTGTAAAAGGCGGAGCGCCGTAAACAGTGGAGCTTGGTTGTGGAGGTTTGATGACGTAACCAGAGTGGAAGAAGTTTGCGTTGCAAAAGGAATAAACGGAAAAAAGCAAAGGAAAAATATTTTATTATTGTAAATTAATATGCGCCCTGTTTGCAAAGCTTAAAATTTTTGGGTGGAGTCGGATTCGGATTCCTAGCAACACTGGGAGTCGGAGTCGGATTTTTTGTCCGGGCTCGGACCACAACGCAAGGGGCAAGTTATGGCTAAAAATCGATAATTAAGTAATTAATTCTCTAGGGGATTAATTAATTACTTTGTTGTTTCAGGCAATAACTTGCTAACCACAAACGCTAGAAGGTCAATCAAGTGCTCTAGATATGCAGATTTTTGCCTAGTGTTTTTAAAGAAAGAAACAAAATTACCTCTTGGTTTGGTGGCCCAGAAAAATGAATTAATTGTTTTTTTCCGAACCAGCATATACCATAACACGTCGGAATTACCCTGTTCGCCAGTTTTCTGCCATGTTGGTTTACACAGGCTGCCTGTATTTGCGGATTCTATTTAAATAAGATTTCAAGCCTGAGGATGCCTAGTGTTACGTGAAATCGATTTCCTAATAAAAATTTTCCCAATAATAAGAAATTTACAGATATATTCTTTCTGTCGCCTTTGTGAAGACTATAGTATTCCATCTTATGTGAAATGAAAAGATAAAAGGGTACAAGATTACTCATAGGTGTGGCACTTCAGAAGGGTCTATGGTCGTTTGGTTGGCGGCACTTTGCACCAAATCGCCCCTTCTTGATTTCTGTGACAGCAGTTTGTGTACCAGTTCCCTTTATCAAAATCGCTCATGTGGTTAATCTGACTGCTGAGTTAAACCACAGCTCAGTGATCTCTCGTTGAACTTACTATTGCAAAACTTTGATTATTGTCAAACTGTCTGAGAGTTTCTCACAAGAATTGAGATATGCAACTTATAGTGTAAATGCACTTAAAACTTGCTGCTGTTAGTGTTGTTTTAAGAGGTTGGACTATCTGCAGATCGCTTCTCGCAATCAATATACGTTCATGCCTAAGTTGAATGTTGTTGTCATAAAAATCTTTAAAAATGCCAAAGAACACGGGCTAGAGGCGAAGTCGAAATATTTGACTGTAAAAGAAAACGTTTTTAATTAAAATATTAATTTTAGTGATACAAGTCAAAGAATAAAAGCTAGAAGTAAACCTCGCTTAAGTCTGCGGTAATTTTTCGTTCTGCAGAAATATCATACAATTTATAGTTTCGAGTAGAAAACAGTAATCGACTATATTTTGGGACCAAAACATAAAACACGTCTGCGTTTACGAGAAGTTTACAAACTTGTTTTTTATCATTGTAGTTTGGTACACGTCTTCGCCTGTGCTTCTGGAGGACGTGTATATCTTGGTGGAACAAAAAATACAAGCATGCAGCGATGAAGACATTGTCGGTGTTACCTGTCATTTGCACTGCCTGAAAAAGAACTTTCCAGAGTCCATTTACATCTGAATATTCCACAAGCACTTGGTGAAGAGCTCCTTCTATCAACCCACGCAAAGTCAATTGGGTGTTGGTTGTTACAACGGGAGGTCCAACAGACGCGTTTACCGCGACGCGGTAGGAAACATCCGAAGGTTCACCTTGCCACGAAATCCGGAATGAGTCTGGTTGGATGTCGGAGAATGACCAAAACTCTGAACAAATCCACATATGCCGTTTTACACGCAACCAAGATGGTTACTTTTTTCCGTTTAACTCAGCAAATGTCACTTTGAGTCTTGCGTACAGCTGGCAGACTTAAGAACGTATTTTCTAACATTTGTGTGCAGAAGTAATAGTCATGCGTGCAGGTTATTATCAGAGACCATGTCTCAAGTGCTAGCAAATATCGCGCAAAAATATACTTGTTCGTTTGATGTTGCAGAATTCACTTCTTCCAAACAAGTTGTGGCTGGCTACAGAGACATTGTAAATTTTTCCCGGCTCTACGCCTTTATTCACGACAAAGCGAAGGTTTTCTTTTGTGATGTTGTACGTTGTGGACGCAGAATGCCTTTCCACTTTCAAAATGTAACCTTCTGTGTATAAGGAAGGCGCCCACTCGACAGTGAAACGTCGACTGTATACCTCCACGACGCGGCAAGTGGTTTTGTTTGGATAGCCTGTAAAAGTGTAACAGATATAAAATTTGTTGGATTTTCGCATTGCCCAGGCTTTGCTCTTGGCCGAAATAATAGGCATTTTCCATGGCGTGGAAGACTCTTCTTGAAAAAATTTTATATTCAAGTAACAAAGTAGCTTCCGTTTGTGGCGACTACAACCGTCGTTACAATCCGGAGAGCCTGTGTGATTTTTGGAAAGAAACAGTTGAGTTTGTTTTGTTGCCGGGAAAGCACCATGTTTCTAAAAAAGAAAGCGGTTTCAAAGTCAAAACCGCGGTTTAGCAACAGCAAAAGTTGGGTTACGTAAAGCACAAACGATAAAAATGTTAAAAACTTGCTGCAGGATTGAACTCCATTCTTGCCACCTTGCTGAGATTCAGCAGCTTTGAAAGAGAATAAATGCAGAGCCACCACTTCACTGCAACAAATCCCCATAGTTTCGATATTTAAAGCCAGGGTTGTGGAGCCGGAACCCAGGACATTTTGGATGATTGGAGCTGAAGCCGGAGATAAAAACCTTTACATGGCAAAACCGGAGCCGGAACCTGAAATTTGGGTTCCGCCTCCACAGCCCTGGTTTATGGGGCATGAGAGTTAACTTATTGCATGAGTTGCCGTATGTTTACAACATTTTCCTCATTTGTGTGTAGATCAAGCATAAGTGTAGGAGCAGGCTGATTTTTGGGATGCGAAGGATTTTTGCCCGAATTTCCCCAAACTTGCCCGAAAACTTTTTGCGCAAATTTTTGCCTATAAATTGATCACAAAGATCATGAAGAAGATTTTTGATAATACCTCCAAAAAAAGTCTCCATGTGCTTTTCTGCAAACATTGGGCTCCATTTTTTTAAATCAAACAACGCTGGGCGCTATTTTTGCCCGTATTTTCAGGGATTTTGCCAAAATTTTCAGATATTTTGCCCGGAATAATTTTGACAAATCAGAACTTTGGAGGTGCGCTTGCTCCCCCCTGCACCCCGCCTCCTACACCACTGAGATCAAGGCTTTCTCAAACGCTTTTGCACATGTCCCACTGTCCATAAATAGAATCTTTTCGCGACACCTCATCTATGTTGGTGTAATAATACAACTGCACAAACATCATACAATGGTTTTCCATTTTCATCAAACCATTTTGGTGCCGAAACCAAAAATTGTATATGTTAGAGCCGGAGCTGGAACCAAAAAACTTTAGATGCCAGGAGCTGGAGCCAGATTCGGAGCGTGAAATTTAAGTCCCGCCTCCACAATGGTTTAAATCAAACCTAGATAAAGCTGCCACGAGAGTTCTTTCGAATTTTGAAAAGAAAAACAGGACAAAGCAGCTCGATAGCCTCTTTGCCACAATGTCTTCTAATAATGGCAACGAATTGATTGCTTCGCACAATATCTCTCTTTGTTAATTGCAAAATCTGGCCAAGCATTCACTACTGGATAGAAATTGACCATTACCGCATGACAAAGTGGTAATATGGGTATAGATGTTAAAGAACAACTGTGTGAGCTTCCAAAAGGAATTAGCATACACATAGACGAAACAAGAAAATCAGTCAACAGTGCTATCCCTCTTGGATAAGTACGATACTTAAGCCAAAATGAGCTTCAGGAGAAACTGTTGCTTTCGAAGTACTGAGAAATAAACATCAAGGTCAAACCATTTTTGATGTGTTGTGCTCGTACTTTAAAAATAAGTCGATTCCTATCAACAACATCATTGCGTGCTCCGCAAATGCTGCACCAGCAATGATAGGTAGGTATAACGTGGTTTTACAGTTTTTTTATAAAAGGCTCTGTCTCATCTTATTACTGCAAACTTCATTTTGCACAGACCTCGTCTTGTGGCCAAAGCTTTGAGTGAGTCGCTGCATGAATCGCTTAACGTTACCATTTCATAAAGCAATAAGTCAAATTAAAACCAATAAATGACAAAGCGACTGCCTGTTCCGGCAATTGTGCGAAAAAGGTGACGAAGACCATAAGCGACTCTTGCTCCATACTGGCCTTTACTGCTTATCCAGCGATTGTGATTTGCGCGAAAGCATCGTTAAGTTTTTCCGTGAAACATCAATGGCAGAGATTATCGCTTCGCGTCAGAGCGATACTCGTTATCTAGCTCAGTTCTCGGAGTTCAGTGCAGAAGTTTGATCCGAAATCTTATTAGCAAGATAGAGCTCTGCTGCCAGGCGTTTGGGTGTACAGATGGAACTTCATTAACTTTCCAAGATTGGCAAAAGTGTCTCAAGGCCTGGCAATCTCTGAAAAACAGCTACACGTATTTGTTGATTGAATGAAAGTTGCTTTGCGGTGTTTGAGAGCTCCCGTTTTGCGACCACCGAGCGATAAAGCTCACGTAGAACTGCGTTTGCCTTACCAGTGCATGTATCAATCTCCTTGTTCTGCGTTCTGTCACTTGTGAACGCCACCACGAAGTAGAGATGGCACGGTCCAAGATTTTATGAGCCCGGACCGCTCATAGCCCGCAAAATCCTGTCCATTGAAACGGCTCGCGGACCGAGGATATTTTGTCTTTTTCAATCCGGCCCGCCCATGACCCGCTAAACAATTATGCGGTTTACTTACAAATATCAAATAAAAACAATTTAACATTTAAGTGAGTCGGTAAATACAAATAAACATCTACTAATTTTCAAGTTACTAGTCTCCGCAAAATCCAGGTGGTTTCACTCACATTTCACGTCACTGAGCGGTTCATTCAACTCAAAAACCTTTTTGAAAGTTTTGTTGGCATTAGCGGGCGGTAGCGACCGAGTGAAACTTAACCGCTGAACGAATCCGGCTGGCTGGTTTAACCTTAGTGGTCCGCCCAAAAACTAGACCATTAGCGGCACATGCCATCTCTACCCCGAAGCACCTGAACTTCTCGACTTGCTGCAGTGTATTGCCGCTCACTTGCAGCGCGTACTAATTTTTTTTGTGCAGACTTAATACCTCGGTTATTTTATTGCTAATTTTCATTCTCACTTTATCGCACGCAGTTGAAAACACTTCAAGCACACGTTGAAGACCATGTTCACAGGATGCAAGTAACAGCTAATCGTCCGCAAAAAGCAAATAAGTTTTCAAAATAATCAAATATCTTACCTGTGTATACAAAAAAACGTGATGCCGGGCTGGTTGCAGTGGAAGCGTTGGCCAGTCGCGTGGTTACATGCATCACTACTTCATGCAATACAAACCATTTCAGCTCCAATTTTGTTCTTACCTGCAAGACATGCCAACGACGTCTCTGCAACTTGCCACTACCGAATAGTAAGCGGGATCAGCGCAATTCATCTCAGCAAAGTCGATACCATTTGAATTTACCAGCAACAAAAGACAAGGATGCATCGTAGCAACCAGGTACATAAACTCAAATGCGTTTGCTTATTTTTTAAAATTTTTCATTGAAAGTAGGAGTAACCGTAGGCCTACCAGATATCTTTTCGAGCTGTCTATTTCCCATTCATTCAACGTCAAATTGTCAACGCTTTTTCCAGTGTCGTCGTGCACGTAAAAGTCATAACGGCTTGCCCTCAGAACTGGTTTAAAGCTGAATTCAACTCGAGACCCATAACGCGAGCTAGTAATATTGTAAGCTGTTATAAAGTCACTCGTGTTTTTCATTGCATCTGGTCCTGCAAAAACACAACTGCTGTTGTAATATTCAAACAGTTGAATAATTTCAAACAACGGAACAAAATCTTGAAGGTTTGCTTTTCCTGTAGAAGTGAACACTATAGCAATAACCGACTTCGATTTACCTGTAGTATAGATGATGGTGTATGCGTAAGCCTTGTCCGTAGTGCCATTAGCCGTGTAGATTCGGTCGTAGAACGTTATGTTTTGGATGGTACTTGGACAGTACTTTATCAAATAATTGTGCTGTATCGCGTATACAGTGTTGTGAGTAAGGTTGACACTTCCCACGAGATCTTCACCATCGTAAAAGCTTACTTCTGAAAACCAAAGAGGAGAAACGATGCAGAAATTATTTTTTTGCCTGAGATGGATAAAGCAGATGCACGTGATAATTTCATGCACGCAACCAATGGCAAATCCATGTGCGAAAACAAATACTACGCCCCGAAAGCCGCTTTATTTTTAACGACTTCCTTGGTTCACACCTTTTACTACACTATGTGTGTTGTAAAGGTTATATGCTATTGTGCTCCCCTTTCCAGACTCCCATCCCCAAACACCAAGGGTGGATTCGCCGATGTAATAGCAACCCCAGTTTATGAAATAATATGGTGTCCTTCATAAGTAGTTACATCTTGGATAATTTTTGACTGCTGCAATGTCTCTGGGGTGTACCGATTCGGTAAGTTATGCATCAAATGACTCGCATACTTGTACGTTTCTACTTCAGTTTGCCATGTGCGAAATGTAGAAAGTGATGTAGAACTATGGAACAGAGTGAAACTCGAAAGTTCTTGCAGGACGCATTAGAAACTGGAACGCAAAGTTTGGTGGTTTCAGAAAAAATCGTGTTGGACGTTTCGAAAACACTGATTTCGTCTTCAGCAAGATTTGATAAATGAAGCGCCTACATTTAGACCACAGAAAATGCACCACAAAAATGAAAACGATGTGGTGTGGAGAACTGCGCATGATATATCATAAGTGGCATTTAGCTATACTTCTAAGGAGTCACCACGTGTTTTAAAACGTTTAATTCCATTTACGAGCTAAAGTTTTCTAGAGTGTAAAAATAGGTTGGTCAGACTCAGGGTTATCTTATGAGTATATATCAACACAAGAAGTGGGCACACATGAAAGTATGCAAGTACATCCAGCAATACCCCACGAGTAGTTGTGAGTCTGAATAAACAAAAAATTTGGCTTCCCATAATGATCAGGAGGGCACATGAACTTTGGAACTGCATATGATTTAAAAAACTGCCTGTCTATAAACGTCTGTACGTCATTAACCCCACTGATTTGATTCAACGTTTCAGTAAGTCGTCCACGATTTCTGATGTTGCGGTTTGCTTTTCCAATTAGGCTATGACAGACTTTCAGTGGTTGCATCTCCTTTTCGTATATATCGCACCATCGGCATGTTTTAATGGTCTAACACTGACCGCTTCATTCAGTGAATATTCCTAGCAATGGAAACAGCTCTTTCTGCAATTTCCGTAACGGTTTCATTTAAGTTTCTCATGTGTTGTAGAAATAAAACCTGGCAACTCTCATTCATTTATTTTAAATGGATATGGATTCAGTGTGAAACTAGAAGTTCGGGCCGGCATTGCATGTGGAAGCGATCCGAAACTACTGTACTTACGGGCTTGATTAAAATGGATGGTGGTCTTCGTTTGTGGACTGTCCTGTCCACTTCGAGTCGGAAATTTGAACTTTATAACGCCACCGTTGTTGCTGTGGAACAACCAGGAACGCCTGTCTTTCCAGCCGCAATTAGGTAACTGCGGAAGGTGTGATGACAAGTTTACAACGCCACTTGATGTTGATGTATAGCTGTAAGCCTGAGTTCCAGCAACTGCACAAAACCGGCGTATTAAAAATACTATTCGAAAGCACTAAATGTGACTTACTCTGAAATTTTCTTTGCTGGTCTGGAGCGCTGCTGAAAAAGTTATTGCGAAATCTACAAACACTATTGACGAAAGTACACTGTGCAAGTAGATCGCGCCTGAAAATGCTCTGTCTTACTTCGTAAAAAAACGGTGTCAGGACAAGAGCTATCCACATAAGGTTATCCGGATGACTGTATTTCTAGAACCGTAAAAGACGTAAGACGCGGATCACAGTCTAGTTTCCCAAAAAAACTTGAGCCAAAAAATGGCTCATTGGATTGACGTCCAGGGCCGGGTAAAGGTGGCCAAAAAAACGCAAAACACCCCCACTTGTGACGTCCCCCCAGAGAACCTCAAACCCAAAACGAAAAGTTTTTTCGATCTCAACTAGAAGACTTGCTGAATCCTTAGAGGGTTTGAATAGCTCTCTCGCTCAATGGGCTGGCGGGTTATTGCGTTGCAAACTTCGCAAAAAAAGTGGTGCACGCTGGACTTAGAGGGACAAAAGTTCGTTTATATGATTGAGAAGCACCTATATGCCAATGTATATTGCTACTGTTGCGATATTAGGAATAAATCAGGATGCGGGGCTGCGGGCGAAATTCATTTAATGCCGATTCGATTTCAATGGCACGATTTGCACAGCTTTGATTTCAGAAATTTCCTCTCGGAAAGGTACCGCTACTGGAATCGTCTGGATTAGTTGTTTACACGATTTTTTTTCTTGAGCGTTTAAGCGAATTGCCGGAAACCATGAAATATTGACTGATATGGCGCGTTTTATTTTCAACTTTTCTTTCAAATCAATTGCTGTAATCAGGTGACTATGGCCATAGGTGTACGGGAGTTCATATTTTTAAGGATGCAAAACATTTTTTCCCAAATTTGATCTTGCTTTCCCAAGTAACATATAAACAGCAAGTCTTAATGCTAAGACTAAAACGTACCATTGTAAACAAATCAAGGTGTCTGCATGCCCAATTACCAACTACAGGGGTCCAAAAGCCGTACGCCCCCAACTAGCAATCAATATTCTGTATAGCCACATGTGAACAATGGTAATATTTATTGTGTTGAAAAATGTTAGCTAATTACAATAAAATCTCTCAAAAAATTGCTGTTCATGCCACCACGTGTGGAAGGTGTTCAGCAGCTGCATTTTCACGTTTTTATATATATTCTAAACTGATTCTTCCAACACGATCGTTCTAATAGCTAAGATCTGTTCTTCTCTAGCACAGATGTGTGCATTTGTGTTAGCCACAATCGCATTCAATCTGGAAAAGGAGTAAAATATCAGGTTATAAACTAAAAATTAAAATATTGCATTGCTGCAAATAGGTGAAGTCTCAAGTAAGGAGAGGGAAAGGAGGCAATTTAATACATAGCATATAGCTTAGCCTTCCACATTAGGCAATCTTAACTGCAATGTATTGTACTTATTGTACAACTTACTTAAAAGTTTACAGCAGGGGTCACCAATGTGGTTCCCGCGGGCGACAGGTAGCCCGCAAGGGCCAAGTAGTTCGCCCGAGAGCATAGGCGTAGCCAGGGGGCCATTCTCGTCAAATTTCTAGCATTTTTTTGTCGTTTTGTGCTTTGAGAGGTGTTGTCCCAAACAAAATAATGCAGCTCGCTGAAATTCAAAATATTTGGTCCCCAAAAAAATTTCGGGCTGGCTATGCTACCGCCCGCGGGCCTGTTCTAAAAATACCATTAGCGTGAACAGCGTCTTAACATTGCGGAATATCTTAATTATTAATACTAAAATAATTTAAAGATAAATCGAGCACCATTTTCATTCAGAAGTTTGTATCAGACTAGTAGCTCTTTGCATTAATCTGAACACAAGAAGTAGCTCTCAGCTTGAAAAAGGCTGGTGATCCCTGGTTTACAGCTTCTAAAGTCGCATTATGAAAACCAAAAATCCACTCCAGTGTATACAGTTGAATGATCACTAAACACAACATGCTAAGAAAAAATATCAATATGGGACTGATACAGGCAAATACTGCAGCCTATTTGATCAACCACCAGGGAATGTGTACAAATGCACATATCCAATGACAAATGGCTTATAACATCAAGAAGAACATTTTATAAAAATAGCAGTGCTTTACTGGACTGTATTAGCATTAGTGAATTATGCAGTGCAACAAATAGTACAGTTGCTACTGTTCATGAAAGCTTCACTTCACAGCATTAAATTGAAACATTAAAATTTGGCAGGATGCAACATAGGAAATTCATTACATAAAACAAACAGAAAATATGAAAACCCAAAGAGTATGAAATCACAGCTACATTACAACCAATGCCGGATTTGCTTATAAGCTATATAGGCTTAAGCCTAGGGCCTCAAGATCCAAGGGGGCCTCCAACAAACTGTGGTATGCATAGAGTCACTGGTCGGTATATGATCATTTAAATTAAACTTCGTCAAAAATTTTTGTCTTAATTATTATTCACGAATTTTATTTTTATTCAATTTTCGTGGTAATAACACCAGAGTCTTCTAACGAGTTTTCATGAATCTCAATATGACGGTTGGTCAAACCGCATGCCAACAATTGTGTCGTTATACTCAAAGCACGTTGGCTGCGTCCTGCGTTTGCTGAATCGTACCGATTGCTACGTGTGACTTTATCAAAACTTGTGGCTGTTCATGTTTGAAACCCATCTGATAAGTGGCATAACTGACGGGTGGCAGGGGTGCGAACCCCCCCCTGCCAAGCTAAATGTAAAAACCGGGACCTTACCTAGCTTGTATTTTGGTATTTACATTCTTTTGGTTTCAGTAGATTGTTATTTTTTGCGTTTTTTGGAGTGTTTTCCGGTGATTTCAGATTTGTGTATAGCCATTCAATAACGGATTTGCTATTGTTTCTCAACTATTTTCTGAGTGTTAGCCAGTGGGCTCCCTTTAGCTAAGTTTCCCCATGGCTCAAACCTCTAGTTACGTAACTGCACGTGATCAAAGCAAGGTTGTACTGAAGATAAGAGCTCAAGAGCTATGTGTAGGGCAAGCAGCAGTGTCCTACAATAAAAGCATAATTGTTTCTTAGGTGGCTGAGCAATACAGTAGTTTTGTCAGCTTTTGTAACGCGTAAAGCTCGATTGGTATTTTCAGATGTGATTTTTTCCATTTGAATTTTCTTCAGTAAGTCATTCAGAAATCGGATTGCTATTGAGTACTTGCGCAAGTTTGTACTGCTCCCATGCTAAGCAAATAAGAGAAGATCTTGATGAGCTTGAATAGCAAGCAAAAGCCACTTTACCAACTGGCAACTGCAGAACTCTTCCCCAACGAGACAGGGAAGCAGCAAAAAAATGACAAAAGCGCGTTTGGATCTTATGCCTTAGATTAGTGCAGTTCTTAGTTCATGCAACCACACGAAGTCTTATTTCTTAGTTTGATGGTCACTAACTGCACAGGCGAAAGGTCCTTTTCAAGATTCAATAGAATTAAAAGTGAATTAAAGGGCCACAATGTTCCGGGAGAGATTGCCCACACTAAGCATTCGGTACATTAAAAGTGACAAACTTAGGCAAAAAATTGTAATGAATTCTTAGATAATTTTGTTATGAAGAAGGCAGGACAAAACCTTTTTAACTGTTCACTGTGCTATGTTCAGCCTTACTTGATTCGCTTATTGTAGCTTTGTATTTCTTTATACGCATTTAAATGACAGTATAAGCGAAACTTAAACCAGCCCAGTCGCCACGGTGGGCATTGGTGAGCTCAGCCCTTCCAAATTTAAATGTGAAACACTATAAATCAGTAAAGATTTTATCAAATTTTCACAATGTCAAGCCCCTATAAACCCCCTATTGAAGACCTTCTGGCCACGGTTCTGGTTTGTAAACCTCACATCTTTTCACGCGACAGTTTAGTTGCGTTCGATTCTTACCGGTCTGAAAATGTAAGAAACACGCGAATCGTGAGCCTAACAGTTAAAACCATTTGGGTGCGTTTTACGTAACGTGTTTTGTTCGTGTGTGTGCAATTTTTACAGCCGTAGTAAGCGAGTTGCAACGTGGTCCTTGTGCTTTAAAGTCTTTATGCCGCCACACATACTATATATGTGCAGTGTGATTGTCGTTTTCTTTGAACACAGATAAGAAAAACAGATGTGATTCTTATAAAAAAACGTAGCTCATGTGTTTTGTCAAATATTTCAATTGTGGCGATTTCGGTTGGTTTGCCTGTGGCAGTTAATAATGCTGTTCCCGCCAGCCAAGTAGGATTTCAACAATTCCGTGCAATTTAACGCTTTTGTGTTGAAGGCAGCAACAAACGCAGTGATCGTGGTCACTCCAGTAATGAATCCAGTAGAATGTTTAATGACCGTGCTTTCAGAGCGTCATTTATTTTCGGATTTTCGCAAACTGAACAACGCTTTCCATATTTTTCCTCACAACAATGGGAGAGGAGGCCTCACAAGTGGATTAGCCTAGGGCCTCGCATCGCTCTGGCGAACGCTCGACGTTTGGCTAAACAACATCAAGCAAGTTTGAAACACGAGAATTTCACAGTATCATATCACAGCTACACCACGTTACTACCACAAAACATTTTGCAGCTACAGCTACATTTTAGTTGTACACTTTATAGCAGCAACAATCTGAGGTTTACAATAATTAGGGTTAGATGGAATAGTGGGTGACCACTACATGTCCTTAATTTAAAATGTTTCTAACCCTACCCAAATTTGAATGAAGTTGTTTCAGTTGTCCCAAATGTCATTTGAAATGTTGTAATTTGTATTTATATGCAAATCTGAATGAAACTCTTCCAATTTGCCCAGATGGTTCCAATTGTGCCCAGGTTTGAATGAAACTGTTTCAATTACCAAATATGATTGAGGCTGTTGGAATTTTTCCAAATGTTTCTAATTGTATGCAAATTTCAATAAAGCACTTGTATACTACCCTAATTGGATTGAAGCTGTTTGAAGTTCACAAACAGTGAATAAACCCGCTTGAAGTTGCTCCAGAAATGAAGATGTTCTACTTGGCCCAAATTTGAATGGAAATATTGCTATTTGACCAGAGTTGATTTAGTCTGTTGGAATTTAGCCAAAGTTTTCCAATTTATGGAAACATTTCTAACTTCACCCAAATTTGAATGAAGTTGTCCCAATTTCCCCGAATTTCATTGAGATTGTTAAAATTTACCCAAATGATTCTAATTTCATCCAAATTTGAATAAAGCTCTTATAGTTAACCCAGGCATTTCTAAATGTACTAAAATTTCAAAGGAGTTATTCCATACAGCCCAGCTTTGAACAAGATGTTTGAAGTTTCCCACAATTGGATGAAGCTGTTGACAAATTTCCAAAGTTTGATTTGACTGATGGACATCACGCAAACGTTTCCAATTTATCTAAACGTTTTTATTTTCACCCAAACTTGAATGAAACTTTTCTCATTTGCCCAGATTTAATTGAAGCAGTTGGACCACACCCAAATGCTCGTAATTTACTCAAATATTTCTAATTTTACCCAAAACTTGAATGAATTTTTTAGTTGGCCCAAATTTGATGAAGGCTGTTGGAATTACCACATGATTCCAGTTCACTCAAGGGCAATGTCTATTTTGCCATCAGGGGCAAAAAATAATGGCAAAATAGTCCTAGATTATTTTGCCGTTTTGGCCACTATTTTGCCATTGATTTGGTCATTCTTTTGCCTTAGTTGGGAAAATAGACACTACCACTTATATGTGAAAGTAGCTGCCCACTTTGCCCAAATGTTGAAAATTTTCGCCCGCATAATGGCCAATTTTTCAGCATTGAGGATGCGACCGCATCCCCTGCATCCCCATGTCGTACGCTTATGACTACTGCTGAGAGAGTAGCCATGGGGTCATTCGGTGGTAATACCCCCCAAATTCTGTTGCTTTAAAAATGTCTTTATTAAACGTATAATAAAAAAACTTTGCGTCAGCTGTTATACCTAAGGTGGAACTTTGGGTCAGCTGATATAATTAAGATGAATTAATTATTGAAACACGTATAGCGGGTGATAACCTCATTAACTACTTGAAAAGGATCAGGAACGCTTCACGCGGCTACAAACGTCATATTTCACGCAGCAGCAAGCGTTACAAACACTACTTACAAGAATCAATTGCTAACAATCTTAATTGAGATCAGCAATAGCTAATGTGCTATTTGTAAAGGTGAAGCGGACCGAAATAAGACCTTTCGTAAATCAAAAGCAATGCGATAAGAACAATGACCCAATTAGAATTGTCAACATTGTGGATTTTGAGAGAAACAAGATTGTGACAAATTCGATTCGTTGTTGTAGCATCTTAACTTAATTGATGTATTTCGCAATGCGGCTTCATGTGGAAAATTGATCAACACGTGCAAAAATTTTGGTGGTTGAAGTCAAGACCTTTGAGTCCGAAATGCTAGAGAGGCACGACCACTAGTCTAACAAAATGTCGCACAATACTTAGCACAACAAACTAGCGTTTTTTTGGTGACCCAGCGACTTGCTTTTAACGGTGGCAGCAATTATGCCAACAAACCTACTCCAAACAACCTATAAACAACATGCAAACTTAAGGCGGGTGTCACTACCAAGCTTTTGAGTGTTATTTTGACAATCTTCAACTGACCGAAAATTTGCAAGAAAGAAGTTACAAGCAACCCTACTGAAAACGGAAAAATTAAAACAAAAGTTTGGTTCCACCTATCAAACCGTGGCGTATTCCAAGTTGTGAAGTTAATGCTCTAACAAGTTTTTAGTTGTAAACAGCAGAGGAAGAAGGCGCGTTTATGCTTATGAAAGCTTCCAAGTGTGTGAAATCATAGCTTTATCCACTCACCCTTATTTCACTAGCAATCGAAATCATTTAATATTGTGTAAAGTAGTCAACATATAGCCACTGGCGACGGGCATAAAAGTTTATAACACTGCGTCCAGATTAAGCGCATGCGGGAGCAGCACACCTGTATCACATAGAAAATCAAATGCTTCGATTGGTCCTCCTTCCTTATGATATGCGGAGTAGCA
>Ga0210059_1005099_pt1 | contig 21110 bp, 17 predicted proteins | sample Ectturendosymbi2_FD_188042 | JGI IMG/M metagenome (GOLD analysis project Ga0210059, IMG submission 188042) | Ecteinascidia turbinata endosymbiont from Florida, USA - Sample 2 (SPAdes) (version 2) | ecosystem: Host-associated > Tunicates > Ascidians > Unclassified | place: Key West, Florida...
GAAGGTGGGCTTCCACTTTGTTCTTGAGCTCGCCCTCCCGTGCAATATGTTCTTCGTCAAGAGCAGTATCTAGATTGGGATATGAAGCTGCATTTCCTTTTTCGAACTTGGCGATGCCACAACCTCAATTTCGCCACGAAAGCTTGGCCGTTGTCATAGCTGTTGATCCGGTTAGTATTCTTGCCTTGCAAGAGTAAATTTCAATTATTAAGCCGATGGAAAATATACAGGAGGTAGGCCATCTGCAGCTGAAAACCGAGCCTCACGGTGGATCGAACAGTGAGATTCAAAGGACTTTCTGGTTTATCCTGGCAAAAAGTCCACTTCGAGATCCAAGCATTGCCAGCGCGCCGTCAGTGCAGATACCCACAAGTTTCTCCCATTTCGTGCCACTGTTGTCAAAACATATGGCGACAACTTGAAATACATCTGCTTCAGTAGTAGTTTCTAGCGGTCTGCAAAACAGCATTTCCTCTTCAATTAAAGAAGATCCAACGAAGCGAACAAAGACCAGCAACTGAGCCGGTTGGTCAAGATCAGCTGTTTTTGTTTCATTACCTTGAATAGCAAAAAAGGTGATGCGTGTATCTTTTCGAGAACGTGGCAGTCAATATATTTTGTGAGCTGACCGATGCATATTTCAATGCTAGAATCAGCAAGAGACATTATTGCAAGCTTTTTGCTGTCCGCCTCCCCAACACAAGGCTGGATGCTTGAACATGAACGGTTGTTGGGTATCATCTCTTTGGCAATCATGTGAGCGATTTCGAAAGATGCTTCTATGTTCTGCCTTGTTCTGGAGATGACGAGTGGCAAAAACACTCGATCACTACTGGCAATCTTGATCTTCATGTCTTTGAAAGAGTCTTGCTGGCTTTGAAAAAATACCCAAGGTTTACCTTGATGACCAGGGTATTTTGTTTGAAGATGAAGCTGCAGAAGGCTTGGTCTCCGAGCATCGCTGCTCAGAGTTTCACAACACATCAGGTATTGTGGTACAACTTGACCATAACTCACTATGGTATCTATAAAGCCTTACTTCAGATAATCTTTGTAATATTTACGCCTTTTTCCACTCATTTTGTGTCAATAAAGTAGGAGAACCTAATTACTGCAAACACCTGATTATCTATGCTAGAAATTGATGCTAAAAACATGGTTAAGATTTATACGAAAACGCAAATTTAACTGTTAATTCGATGATACTGATAGTTGAAATTGAATTTTCGCATTATTGCCTTCACTTCACTTTTGGCTGACGATTGACTTTATCCAGCACCACTAGCTTCTTCATAGTAAGGGACTAACTAATATCACATTAGCTTACTTTCGCAGTATAGCGCTGGCAACTGCTACCATGACGCATCGTGGAATAATACTAAAAGCACTGTGCTTATACTAAGTACTTGTACTCTGTAGGCTTAGTGGTGTATTTTGTCCGGTCTGAACTCTGATTGTGATTCAACTGCAGCAAACCTAACATTTTGGTGAAAATAAAGATATTATGGCGAATCAAAGCACTCATACATGGTTTCGCATTTTCGGCAATCAAACGTAATTGACTGTCCAGAAGGGTGGTTGTAAAGCGTGTTAAGATCAACTTCGTGGATATTTTCACCTTTTTCGCGCCCCCCTTATGAACCTCACACGCCCCCCTTGGGGGGCGCGCCCCACAGTTTAAGAACCACTGCCCTAGACTCATGTGGGGCCCGGGACGGCCCCCGGCTTCACCCCCCTCTCGTGGGGCCTGGAATGGAGTTCCGCTAATATGCTTTTTCGGACAAGTGATGCTATAGCCTCAATTACATCATTTTAGATTTCCGGACAAGTGTACTTCTCATTGTTTGGGATATTGCGGAAAATTTTGAAAAGCTTGTCATCCTTCTGGAAAGAAAATTCCATCAGCTGCAAAAACAAGTCTCAATGCAATAAACCAAGGTCTTCTTCTGTGCCCATGAACAACGACTCGTTTACTGCAAGAAATTTTATGTCATCAACAAAAGCTCAAAGAAGGGCTGTGGAGCCGAAACTCAAATTTCGGGCTCCGGCTCCGGCACAGCTCCACGGCCCTGGCTGAAAGATAGTATCGACTGCGACTAACCACATTTCGTGACAACGCTAACTCAGCTGAAGAACAATTTTTTCTCTTGCTTGACGCTCCACCCACACGGATACAGCTTGAATGTGTGATTTACTAGCGGTGTGTAATGCATGTTCAGCGACTTACCTGTCTCCGTACCTGTCTTCCAGTTTGAGTAAATACTTTCTTGTGTGAGTAAATACTTTATCTCTGTCATTAGAAGCAAGCAGTAACAAACATTCCTTTGATCTGAATATTCTAGTCATTCACGATTTGCATACCAGTTCGTTTGGAAAGATCGCATCGTTTTCCCAAACTGTGATTTGGGGATTAACCTAACCATTGGCTGACAAGGTTCGTTGTCCCCTAGGTCAGACGGTGGCTCATAATGATCAGTGTTTTTTCAGTAGAAACTGAAGCAGTTACTGCAGTGATGATACAGCATTCTTACTTGCTAAAGAACCAGCCTTCACGTTTCTCGACAGCGTGTCACAAACGCATCCATATTGAAAGCAGCCAAGCCTTTCAGCTAATCGTTCTGTCAGTGACACTGCTGCGATCAAGAACATAACTGACACGAAGTGATATTGTATAGGCTAAATGTCTGTAAGTCAAATCCTGACTGCAAACAGCACTGCAGAATACGACATACTTCCTTACTCAGGGGTGTCAAACTCAAAATGCTCCGTGGGCCAACAGAACCATTTTGACACAACCCGGGAGACATGGTTTCACCAGTGTTTCTGCAATAATGCGACTTTTTCGAATTAGTAATGCGAAATGCAACCACATGGGATGGAAAGATTTGTTTGGTTAAATGTACCTCCTGCATCTAGCCTGACACATTTTAGACAACCTTCTTCAGACTCAAATTACTCAATCAACTTGCTAACTTGGTCCTTGTGAGTATTGTTCAAATGCTGCCTGAGCTGGGATGGTTGTAAACAGCTGTTAGAGAGCATTTTCATGCACGACACGCACTTGCGGGATATCCTCTCCATCTTTCTGGAGGCAAGTAAGATCATGCTTCTAGGCCGCAGCTACATTGAGACAAATGAGGCACTTGCCTGTCAAACTTTCTGCAATGCTGCCACAAAACATTTTGATCAAATTATACTTTACTGTGTGGTTGTTTCAAAAACAGCAGCGCTGCTGCAGCTACACCGTGTTGCAACCACGAGAGAATCCATCAGCGTAGAAATAAGGGCAGGATGTTAGGTTTCCATAAACTACTTTTAACAACATTCGCAACCGGAGGCGTAACTAACACATTCGCCTCGGTAAAAATTTCACCCTGGCTACGGCCATGTGCTTCATGTAGTCTTTGTATTTTCGCGTATTAGCCTTCGTAATCGACATTTTTGCACTACAGTGTATGTCTGGGAAAAAGAAATGATTCGTCAAAAAAGTAGGTTGGCATTTTTCACCGCAAAGTACAACACCACACCATTTGCGCAGTGAAATCTGATCCTAGTGCACTTGCAACATTTCAAAACGTTGGAAAAACAGGGAAACAAGAAGCTATTTGAAATAAATGTGTAGGCCCTACTTTTTTTCGTATTTTCGTAACAATTTATACTTATTCTAGATTCAAATATTTCACAAAATTTGTATTTCCTTTAGAATTCTGGTAACTCAGATTTAAAATATTCACGTTCCAACATTTGTTAAGACCAACATTTGTTAAAATTTTCTTAGAGAGAACACTGGCTAAGACATTATGTGATTACATTACCGTAGCCAGATTGCTAGGGCCATGGCGTTGTTCGCGCCAATAGAGAGACTGGGGAAACAGTTTCGAAAGACGGTCTTCAGTGACATCACAAATCGAAATTGTTACCAGTGTGGACGTTCCTTAGTATAATATATTTTGTGACAGTGAGGTTAGCTTTTTATGCAACGTGCGGTGGTGTTGCGAGTTGGCGTAACGAGTTAAAGTGATTGAAAACGAGCATTTACAAAAATTGTTAGTTTTTCGAGTTTGAATCATTTGGGGGGCACAAAAAAATTGGGGGGGCATTGCCTCCAAATGCCCATCTGTGGCTACGGGCCTGCAAGACATTGCTTCATAAAAATTTTGCGAAAGTTATTTTTCTCCCTAAATTGCTTACAAAACACGCAAATCATCTTTGCTTTGTATAAACTTAAATTCCAATTTAGGAAATCTCTTTTACAGGAAAATCACTAAAAATACTGGTATACGCAAAAAAACAACAACGCACCAAACAATGATCCCATTTTGTAACCTTTTCTGTCAAGATACACCGACAGTTGCTTCGGTTTGTGTATGCAGTTGTGCATGTTCCTGTCGTCCTCCAAAATTAAGTCCACGTCATGATGCACGTAGCAATCGTACGCGTGGTCCTTTTTCGCTTCTACGTAACCGATGTTCATCAACTTACCACGGTTGAAAATGCCATCATCAGTCTGAAAATGCAGTTTGGAGTGCTATTAGAAAACCGAGGAAATTTCTCCATTGGAAACATTCCAACAAAACATTCATTTGGAATAAAGTGAAACTGTTTATCTAAGATTAGCATTAACTGCTTAAACACCTCAAACTGCATTGGCTTTATTTCCGTGTTGCTTCTGTCTGCGTGGACGTTACGCTGAAGCCGATACGTGTTTAGCATTTATTAAGTGAATGTAAACAAATGCATTGAAATAAATCGAATCCTTGCGGATTCAAAACCTGGAACATGCATTTCGCACAACAATGTTCCACTACACACACGGAAAACTTTCCAATCTTCTGCTCTCAAAGCGAAATTACCAGGATTTTCCAATTTATGCCTGTCCCATCCCACGGGATTCCCATTATGATATTAATATGGAATACAATTCAACTAAAATTATTAAATTTATGAAAGGTTAGGTTTAGTATCTACTAAATTAAGGACTACATGTACAAAGAGAGATGCAAAACGACAAAATTTATTGACTTTAAAATTCAGAAGTATAGTCTAAATATGACAATTCAGTATCATTCTGGCACTCTCATTCTATTTCTGAGTCATGGGAAATACAAATGTGTGCTGTCCCATCCCATGGGATCGAATGACATTCCTATAGACAAGCCTGAAAATTGCACAGTTTCTACAAATGAAAAATTTCTATGCTTATTATCAGTGGCGGATCCAGACAAGGCGTTTGGGGGGCAGTCAAATAGGGCGCCCCAAAAAGTCTCAATTGTTTAAGTACCCAAGGTTGCCGGCTACAATTGTTGGGTATCACACAAAAGTGGTTACCTTTGTCGGGCCAAGAAAGTGGCTTTTTTGTTGGCCGAACTATGTGATCTTTCAGGGAATAACCACAGTTTATAAGCCCTTTAGATCATTAATTCAGAAAATGTTTGAAGCGGGTCCCCATAAATAGGCCTCTTTTTCACAAGCTACACATAACTAAGAACTTTGTTGGTGCCCCAACAATAGCTAATATTTACAAAAAGTATTTAAAAAATTTACCCAAAGGCATGCTGCGCACTAGTTCACACTGTTTTATATATCTGTAGGTAAAAGAAAAACAATGTCTACAACGCATTCCCGACTCGTTAGAAGTGGAATGGTTCTTCTTCCACTTGGAAGTGTTAACTCAAGTCCCACGATAGCAATCTAATCAAAAGAAGTCTAAACATAGCTAAATACCAATCACGTTTCCAGACGAAGCTTGTGCAATTACAATTACATGGAAAACATTAATTACTGCTCAAGCGACAACTCAAAAACAAAACTTGAATGAAAGGCATATGCCATGACATTACTCCCATTTTAGGTCGCTCTGCTGACTATCGTGAAAAACGATCTCACAGTTGCATGATAAATTCACACCGGTCCTGAAACATATTGCCCCAAAACATATTTAACACCACTAATGAAGGTAAAATTTCAATCAAATGTTGGCGTTTCACATACAGTATTTCGACGTTGAACTGTTGGTGTGAAGAAAAAAAAACATCGATCCCATTTGTTCAGGTTGTGAAACAAGTTGTGACCTGTTCAACAGAAGTGGAAGCATGCGGGCTAACCCCTAAATTCACAATGAAAACTCCAAACTCAAGCTCTGGTCTCCCCGATAAAATCATTTTCCAATTCATTGTATACTACTCTGAAACCCCCAGACAACCTTAAAACCACCCACAATGCTGTTCATCTGGCGATGAATCTGCTTCTTTCCGAGGTAGCAAACACAGGTGTGAATCAGCCTATAACCAATTTGAAACTACGAATCTCCGCCAACACCAATGTCGCCAGTAAACGGTTAAAATGTTCTCCAGAAGATGGCTGCTCTGGTCAAATGTATGTTATTTAAAGGGAATTCTCTAACCCAGGGGTCTCTAAACTATTGCACGCGGTCAAATCCGGCCTGCGAAAACATTTTGTCAAAAATAAAAAAATAATGTATTTGCAAAAACTTGACTTGGTAGAATGTAACTTACCCCGAAACAATCACATTCAGTGGCGTAACTGACGGCTAGGCAGAGAAGCGAATAGTCTTCACAGGCAAGCCTAAATGTCACCCCCTCTAGAAAGCTCAATAAACCTTAGCTTATATTTTAGTTTTCCTGTGGTATTCAATAGGTTGTTGCTTTTTTGCGCATTTCGAAGTATTTTCCGATGGTTTAGGATTTTAGTAAAGCCATCCACATCCGGATTCACCCTCATTTCCCACGTTTTTTCTGAGTGTTGGATGGTGGGCCCCCTACAATGGTCGTTGGGCCCACTTTCAGCTACGTTTTCCCTCCCTGGCTCAAACCTCTATTTACGCCACTGATCACAATACGTGAGATGTCCGGCCGTGGAACCAGGGGTGTAGTGGGGCGGGAACGCGTGGGAACGGCGTTCCCACACCTTTTTCATGTTTTGCTTTAAAATGGCTTTGAAGCTGTTCCAAAACGGCTATTTTTTGGATGCGTTCCCACACCTTTTTTGTTAGCACTACATCCCTGCGTGGAACTAATGTTTAATAGCTAATAACTTGTGTGGCCCGCAGACAAATAAGGTTTGGCGGCCCTGATCTAACCAATAGAGTACGCTTTTTGCTGTCGGTTGCAGATTTCGCTAACCATGCCAAATTTAACTTTTCGTTTCCAGCCTTAGCTGTCTACGGGTTTGCAATTGCAACAAAAGCATCAAAACCACAAAGTCATCAGTCACTGTTGCGACCAGGTTGAGGCGAAAGGTGCAGTCGTCCCCAAATTTTGGACTACAAATATTGAACAATTTAGCAAAAATTGTCATGACCGCGCAAAGCCAATTATTCATTCCACCAAGCTCTGCTTAGCTGGGATTTTGGCACAGTTTCTACGTTAGAGTTGAGTACCATGGTTTGTTGAGGTGCGTCGTGCTACCAAGTAGTAATCGAATCCTACGCTGCGTTTCCCTGTTGAGGCAGGGGCGCAACTAGGGGGCAAGGGGAGCACAATTCCCCGGGCGCCAAATCACTGCGGGGGCGCCGAAAAGTCCCAAAAATGTCACAACCACAAGTGCTTTCTTCAATACAGTACATTTGCTTCAGAAAAACTTCAAGTTCGAACATGTGGCGCCAAACTTGCTTATTGCCCTGGGCGCCATCTAACCTTGTTACGCTCCTCCAGTGACGTGCTGCACAACTGCATCGTTAGGTCATCATAATTCCTTAAGCTAACAGAGGACGCTCCATGTGTTTTTGCCAGATGGAGGAAAATTGGTTGCTAACGTAGATAACTTTTTACACACTGCATTATGGTTCAGTCAGGGCATTAGTTCCGACAAGAAACTCATTCGCATACCTTTAATGTTGTAAAACATCGATGCAGACCTACTTTGGACTAATGGACTGTACCGGCAACAGTCTCGAAACTGTTTTTTTTCACTTTGGAGGCTTCTAAAGTCTTGCGTTAGTTATAAGTTTGCCATATTGCATTCCTATTTTCAGCACTGCCCTTCCTTTCAGTGCTGCCATCAGGCATTCAAAATACACTTGTAACAAAACAGACAAATTTTGCACAGCCCAGCAGCAGGTCGAGAACTATGCACGCATAAGCAACCGCATGTGTGGTTACCTAATCTGAGTGAGGCTGGGAGTGGGAAGTTCTCACGCTGGTAAGAAATAACGGAACAATAGCATTATTACGAAATAATTGCATTGTTGATACTATTCGACAATAGAGGCTGGGTGAAAAGCTGGCAGGTAAATTGTTAAGTTCAACGAAGTGTAAAACATAGTTTAGTTTCGAGTATTTTTTGCCATGTTTCTACTTCGTTAGTCATCAAAAAGGGGCGCATTTGCATAAAAGGGTCGCCACAGCCGTTTGGGGGGGGAATTGCCCAAACTGCCTCCCCCCAGACCCGCCAGTGCTTATTATAGATGTAAATAAACTTCTTTTTGTCTGTGGAAGGAAATGCTTGGATCCGTCCAACAAGGCTTAGCTGAAGGAAAATATTTGCACGAAAAAGAAATCGACGCAACAATACCACTATGTTATTACTGCCCAGATAAAAGATGCAGCAGACGATTTTGCTGATTTCGAAATTCATTTCTGCATAAGTGTACATACGCCAAATAGTTAATGCAAGGTTGTCAACACGAAACTGTTTTTTGTACTTCCTCACCTGCTGTATGACGTATATTCTGAAATTAATTTGCTGTCGTTGAAAAACGGGCAACATGAAGTGTAAGAAGGAACGAAGATGTTGCTCTCGTTTTCGAAAAGGAATTATGACAGCAATCTGAATTGTAATGAGCTGCAGGTTTATATTAATGGTAAACTTCCCAAAAAGCAATCTATAATTCATACAACTTGAATTATAAAATTAATGATGATATATTTTGAATATACGACCGACACGTTCATAAAAAGCACTCTAGCACTTAACAAGTAAATAAAACACATTTTTCAACCCCACATAGAGGGGTGTACATTCCTCTGTGAAAGAGCAGAGTAATACATCAAAAAGTATAACAGTAAAAGATCTTAGATGGCATAACGAAGTTACTAAATATCACAAGCATTCCTTTAAGAACAAAAATATATCAAGTGGTTCCCTTTTTTAAAACATTAGGAACGATTAATCTTTTTTAAAACATTGGCTACGGAAAAAAGGAATATTTCAAACCAAACGTGTTTGGTAGTGAATCAAAAGAGATTGAAAACTATTTAGCATCTTCAGTTTGCCTCTGTTCAAAAGCATATTGCGATTCATCTTGCAGATAGATAAATTAGATTAGATACCTGTAAAGAATTTTCTAGCAAAACATTGTTTTACACCAGGGGTGTGCAACAGGCGGCCCACGAGCCACAACCCGGCCCGCCAAGCTATTTAGTGTGGCCCTTGCCAGCACTCTGATTTTTCCCACTCTTTCCCATTTTTTCCCACACACACACTGATTCATTTTGTACATGAAAAACCTAAATTTTTCGTGTGGCCCAGCTAGATGTCTGAAGTTGGTTATGTGGCCGACCGACAAAAAATGTCGCACATCCCTGTTTTACACATTTACATGATGTCTGGCAACAAAAACACGCATTACACCACAAAATTCCAAAGAAACCTGGTTTTACTCATAGTTTTTGGAAAGCAATGGCAGTAAAAATCATATAAAATGGCGTACAATATTTGTTTGGAAAGCCATCAAACTGCATTTTCCAAGGACGTTTTACACTGTGTGATATTCATTTCATTCATAATGAATGAAACGTGCGTTGAGATGCAAGAAATAAATTTTATAGGCACAGCACGTTTTATATAATAAACAGTTTTGAAATTCATTAAATACGAAATAAGCTAATATGCCAAAACTCCATGAAACAACGTCTTTGTAGCAAATTTGCAACGAAAGCGCAACCTCACCCAAAATAAAAAGCATATCGGAAAGATGTATTAATAGTTTATGAAGGCAATATTTGTAAAGCCACAACAGTGACCCACACCAAGCGAATCGATCGCAATTTATTGCGTAAGGAAACTAGTTTCGTGTGTTACACATCTTCAGTCCTGCGCAAAAGTCGACATATGAAACAAAAAGAAAAAATTACGTACTGTTGCTAAGATCAAAACTCAAGATTACAAAATTTGAGCACAGCTGTAACTCCTCCACTAAACACAGCACTAACCACAGCTACAACACTGTTCAACGAACACAGATCGCAACGGCCATTATAGGCACTTCTGACTGACAAAACATACTCTCCGCGTTTCGCGTGGTCTTTGTCTCAGGCGATCACATGAAGGTTTTCTTTCTTTAACACATGATTGTATTATCTTGCACTCTGTAACAGCTGACATTTTCACCTTGAACATGTGACCTTAACACTAGGGTGGCTACAATAAACCTAGGTTTGGTGTTGGGTATATATTTTTAGGGAAGAGCAATAACAATACTCGTTGATTTTACCACATTTATGCTTCAACTATCTAAACAAACATTCGGTGTTTTCCAGAAATTACCAACATGCATGCTACAATTTACCTACTGTTTCAGGTAAATTACTGGAAAAAATTAATTATCTATTGACAATCAACCTTAAATTTCATGTTTGTTGTACTTGTATGGATGCTCTAGTTTTGATTGAGAAACGTAATAGCTGATCTTTAGCGACATACCATTGATGGTTTCAAAATGCAGAACATGTTCGTGCTTGAAAATTGCGTATTTTTCTGTGGTTTGCGGAAAAGGCGAAAGGCACGTTCTGCATTTCTTGGTAGGAGTTTAATCAGCGTTGTAAGGTTCTTTATCGAAGTTTTGGGAGTTATCTAAATTATCAGTAAACTTTTTTAATTTTTACACAGCATGTTTTCTGCAGCCATTCAGAGAAGTGTGTCTCGTATGCAAAAAGTGTGAGGTGCGTGTTTTGCAGATCCATTCCATGCTTCATGTTTGAAATGTAACATTTTTTGACATTGAAAGGATGATTGAAACTAAGAGAACGAGTTGACCTATTAAAGTATATGCAACATATATTTCCGCAATCGTATATTCTAAAGATTTGACGGAATAAAGAGAAAGGCGAGTATTAGTCAATCGAAGCAACGCTACAGGTAGAAAAGAAACAGCACATTAGTACAAAAACAAGCAATAAATTCATTTCACGGAGCGATTATTATTTGGACGGTGCAGTCAAGCAGCCTGCCCACTTCGGAAATACTGACGTATCCAAAAATGACAGCTTTATTGCTTTCCGCCTCCTCCAATTACGTTCCAACTCGGGAACAGGTCATTACTAATCATTAAATTATTGCGTTGTTTTCCAAGAAACACCCTCACCCATGTAGAAAAAACATTTCTGTGACATGCTCTCTGGAACGACAGTTTTTTGATGAAGTGAGTTTTATTCACAATTTTTATGATCTTTACCAAGGTCATAAATATTCTTTTTCTGAAAAGTGATTAATATCACGTTTTTTGCCACTTGTTGCCAGGAACTGTTTCGAGTTTTCCAACGTAGGGTATGATGAAAGGTAGTATTTTTAAGGTGTTTTGAAGAACCGAAACGGTTTGTCAAATTTTTCTGAAGTATGTTCATAACCCAGGAGAACCTTGCTTTACAACTACCGCCAAAATACACTGAAACTTCGCTTTACGGCCATCTTGGCATTTCGGTGAAACTAGTTGCGGTTTCTCGAAATATCTTAATGGTCACCAAGCTCAAAACGTAAAAAAACACCTGATGGAAAGTATTAACATTTTTAAATTACAGGACAAATCATCTCTGTTAAAGAATGCCCCTGTTATTCGAAAATAACCATTTTGAAAACAGGCGCAAAAAATTGTTGATCTGCTCCCAAAAAAGGTTTGTTTTTGCACACATACCGTATTTCGTGCTTGGCAATTCGATGACTTGTATATTCCACCGACAAGTACTTCAGGGTTGTTCTTTGACGTTTCTTCCAAAGAAGGGGCTTCAAATGATGAATCAATAGTTCTTCGCCCCTAGGGATACAATCAACTGTAATACGTGTATATTTAATCAATGTGTTAGATGTGTCCAATCCCACTCGTAAATTGAAAACTTTGATCTACAGTTGACATTTGACGATTTTTCTTAAAAAGCTAATGGAACGAGGGCAAGATAACTGCATTATTTAATGTTTGAGTAATTACTTTCCGCAAAGGAGACCCAGTGGAGTAGATCTGCAATTTTTAAGTGAAATATTTGCTGATGAATTCCACTAAGCCGCTTCTGTGGAGACTAATTACTTGAACACAGCGAAGTGTAAGTCCGCATCATCGCAAAGAAATGACAGCATATTCCAGTCGGCTAATTCCTTAAAAACGTGCAGCAAACCTAGAGCTTCAATTTTAATTGTTTATTATTATAATAAAATAATTAATTCAGCGTATTTATTTTTAAGTAAAAACTTTTTCAGTGAAGATTAACATTGCTTTATCTTCTAGCGTATGAGCGCGACTGGTCATACAATAGCTAGAAGACATCTGGACACACCTTATTTTTCACAGCTTGCATCAGAACGTTGCGCAATAGTGAATCGTTTTATATCAAAAAGAGACGTCAAAAAACACAAGTGTGAAAGCTGTGTTTTATATTACAAGAAGTTGAATTGAATCAGCCAACTCCTCACTGAGCAAATACAGCATGACCAACCAAAACAGCCAGATATTCTGCGTCTGACGAAGTTCATCGTTTTCTCACACAGTCTTCACCACTTTTGCTTTCAAAGATGAATCAGTCAAAAAAAATCGTTTTTATTTGGCATGTTTGGAAAAATACTGCGGTGAAAAAGAATTCCGGATTATGTTAAATTTTGGAACAGAATGTCGAAACAGCAGGAAAAAACTTCCCACTTTTTGTCGTTTCAAATTGAGTTCTTTGATCACTATCTCGTTAAAATTTCCAGATCTTTAACGTTTTTGCCACTAAAAGTCTAATGCGCCAATGTTAACCGGTATTTTATTGAATATGACAAGCTTGGTTCTAGGTTATCAATTACACTGCATTGCTAAAATCTGTTACAGCTTTGAAGCAAACCTCAATTCAAACAATTGCATGAAAACGAAGGATATATAGATTCGTATTTTAAGAAAACTCATTTGTTTTTGTTTTCAGAAAATAGATAAAAAATGAAATTATTCAGAAAATTTGTTTGGAAAGCACAAAATTGATGTGTATGTTCCTGTAAACTTCTTTTCATTAACCACAACTATACTTATGGCTTTCACAAAATCAAAAATTTTAATTAAATATAATATATAACAGACATTTCGAGCACATCATGTCTTACCTGATTATTGAAAGTATGTAATGCAAGATCGTACACAAAATGAGTGTTGTAAATGTGAAAGCATACCTGAAGAAGTGGAGATCTTTCCGGACAAAGAGGTATTGGAGAAGTGCTCTGATCTCTGGACGATGGCGTCTGGTATTAAAAATCAAATTGTTAAAAATTAAAGAACGTTAAACAAATTTTGATTTGATTTATAGGCTATGATAGAGAAAAAACTGCAAGAAGATAAACAACGAGCAAGGAACCACAATCTCGCGTTTTGCCCGATCTTTTTCAATGTACCGTTTTCACCTTTCGGTGACGTTCCTTTGCAAAACCGACTCTCGAGCTCCTCGAACCTTCTCGTCCGTGGTTTCCCCAGGAGCGGCTGCAGGCTTCTTGACCTCAGTGGTGCGCGCGAGAATGCAGCGCAACTTATTATTGATCGAACACACCTCGTGCGTGATGGCATGATGGGGTACTCGCGAGAGATGACTTCAAAAACCGCGAGGCCCGACACGCGTGGTATGAGATGCTTCCACTTTTTTTTGGGAGACGCAAAAGGAAGTCAGCGAAAATAAAGAAACGTCATGATACAAAAATTGTGATGCAACAATATAGTTTCGTACAGAGCCAGGAAACCCTACATTGGTTCTCAAACCAGGCACTGCAAGACCGATGACGTATAATTGCTAACAGATGAACAAAAACGCCGTTGAACAGCTGTAGCATGACGAACAGCTGTTCCAACCTGCGACGTCATGCCTTTGACAAAATCTGTGCAATTTATGACATGTTGAAAATCATCGGTTGCATAAATGTCAAAAAAATCGAAATTAATTCAGAAACGAAAAAAGCATTAAAATTCAGAAAATAATTGAAAAATGAAAATGTATTACAAAAAAAACAGAAAATCGTTGCCGTAACTTGAAAATATTAAATTAATAACAAAAAAACTTTCATGGACCATCAGCTTGTCTGGTCGCAAATGCTTCCGAGGTAATTTTATTGTAAAAAATATATAAAAAAAAAACATAAAATACATAAATCACCGTCCGGTTGTCGGGAGGAGTTGGAGGCTTTACCTTCCATGCCCAATTCAACAGCCTGCACATCACAACAGGAGTTTTATCACAAACTTTATGTGTTTTATAATCAGATAGCAATTGGTATTAGTATAGAAAAATATTGGTAAATAAATAGATTTCGTTTTCAAAACAAATTACTTCGAGTCAAATTCAAAAAGTATTTAGCTGCCAATTACTGAAAAAGCAATATCGAGCAAAATACTTCAGACGAAAATATGAACTGGTTTTGAAGCGATAGCACTTTTCCATCCTGGGTGACGGAACCTTTCATCGAATGTGGATTTTCACAGCGTTGGAATGTTCGTTCAACTTTATTTTATAAATTGGAACTTTTTTCTTGTACACACAAACATGATTTTAAAGATAATATTTTCCTAACTCACTGCAGTTGTTGGTGAGTATGGTGTTGTTGAAACATCAGGAGGTTCACTCGAGAAGAAGCGATCCATGAGCATGTTTTCATTTATGACTGCCTGCAAAAATGATGCACGTGGTTGAAGACAATACAAATTGTATCGAAACAAAGAAGAGTTGAATATTCAAAGCATGCACTATGCCTAAAAACGAAAACTGATAAATACTTATTTTCTGCTAGAAACGATAAATTATGGCGCAAACAACAATGGGTGGTTTTTGTAAGTGAAACTACACGCAAGTCTGATTTGAATATAACCCCAGTTGCGATTATCACAATTAAAATTTATTGCAAAAGCAGGAAAACAGGAGTCCTCACAATATCAAAAGAAATAGAGGAGTGCAAATCGAAACACGCAAAAACAAAAACCACCCAGCACCTTTCTGATGCATCTAATAAATTGACGGCAAAGTCCGCACGAAATGTAGCCTTCTACGATGTTTTCGAATACTCTTGGTTCGTTAATGTTTGGCAATAACCTGGCACAAACGTGATTATGACGTTCTTGTAGAAATGTCATAACGCTGCAAATTATTCTATATCATCCATTCACTGTACAGTCCTCACACTTTTGTTTACCTTAATTTTTTTAATTTGATTTTACTTCAGCCTTCAAATTGGTTCGCAACAATTCTCTTTCATAAGGGTACGCCAATAAGTACGTAAACATAAAGGATCTGAAATAATTCTAAAATATCCAAATACTCAGTTGCGTGTTGCGAAATGCCTCAAAATCGTCCAGTTATGGCCAAAACTCGGTTGGACTTGTTTCGAAGCTTACCGTAAATACAGGATCCAACATAGTCTTGGCTGGGACTCGGAAATTGACCAAAATCTTGGTTGCATTACTGTTACCCAGGGACCGAGTTTAAGGGAGGGACATGTCCCCTCAACTTTTGAACAGGGGAACGTGATATGTTTTGTCCCCCCAAAATTTTGTGATAAAAAATAATGTAGTTTGTGCAAATTTCATGGTTTCATTACTGTTGGAAGTGCTTCCCCAGCATAAAACCAGGAAATAAATAGGAAAAATGAACACTATTACTTGATTATCTGTAGACAGTATACAGACTGACGAGGTAAACTGAATTGTCATTATTGTTGATAATTATGTTGGCTAATTTTAATTACCGAATCGATGTGTTGATAAACTCCGCTCAATCACGAATTCCTGGGCTGGGCTGTAGCCCGCAATCAGAACACGGTTGCCACCAGGCGCGTAGCCAACGGGAAAATGGGGGCGATATCCCCCCAATCCCAAAGTTTTCAGGTTAGTAATATATTTGAAGTAGGCTATAACCCAAAGAAATACTTCAGTGCAAATCAACGAAACTGCCTCAAAGAACCTATCCTGCTTCAGCATTTAGTCGAATACAAACTTGTATCTGACCTTTTGTAATCAATGACCCGCAAGTAAAAACAACTAGAGTAACGCTTTTCGCAGCTGTTTTTGGTGCACCAGCTTGCTGTATCCCACCTAATGGTTATGTAAGTTTCATTGCAAAACCATCGCAAATTTCTCTTTGATAATCGTGGGTGTTACAAATATAACCATCCTTGTTTCCAGTGTCAGCGTAGCCTTATTCGATCAATATCGTATATTTTTGTTTTTGCACAGTTCTAAAACTACATGCGTGAATATGGCGGTGACATAGGCTACATTTTGTATGTCTTGAATCTCAAACTTTGGCTAAGAAGCGGTTCAGTTTCAAAGTCTTCTTCATTGCGCCATAGTCACTGTTTTACAACAATACCACTCATTCTTGATATTTAGTTGTGATGGCATGTATTGTGGCGGTTCACTCACATATATGTGGAGCCTTAACGTTTTCATCAACGGTTTCCCTTTGGCTTTCCGGCGAGTAAAAAGTCAGTTTTGTCAAGATATTAGACTCCGACCTGCTGTTCATAAGCGCAGTGTTCCAACTTTCATCAGATGTGAATTACCACCCTATCCTACAGTAAATAATTGCAAATCATTTAATTACAACGAGAAGAGTCAGCAGCAAAATCTAATGTAAGTAGCAAGATGCTTTTTATTTTGCAAGTGCTGAGGGAAAAAAGTAGCGACAAAGGTTTTACGGAATAAGTTCAACACAGCCAAAAGATCTTACGGATTAAAAAAATCCAAACATTTTTCATACACGTTGAAAGACTGGCGTTTACGTTTATCAACTATATACGTGAATTAATCGCTCAAAATTTGATGACAACGGGACCCACTTCTTATATGCGCGAAAGTTTTGTAGGTGAGCTACTTCGGAAGTCAGTGCGTCGATTGGAGCATATCTCTGCTCGGCTTCGATTGAACGTGCTGTGTTGATATACATCCGAAGAAGCAGTGTGAATACAGTATAAGAAGCGAAATCGCAATGTCGGCCCCGATCACTCCTTTCTCAATTGGAATATTGGTTGCAAAAGACACATTGCAGATCGTGCACTTGTACCATTGAGAGGTTTACCAGCGCTTTTGCAGAAAAGGTTTATGAGCAAATGGTGGAATTGATCCAAAGTAGAAGCCACTATAAAAACTTTCGAACCTTGTCAATTCTATGAAACCAGACTTTTTATTTGTCGGCTTAAATCTGAAGACAATTGTTCAGGAAAAAACGCCAGAAACATGCACGTTTCATGGATGACGCTTTAAGAATAAGGAGCATTAATTATAATTAAATGTCGGAACTCAGTTGTTGTTTTCCCCCCCTATTAAAATTTCTGACTACGTGCCTGGTTGCCACTGCTAGTATTTACCAAAATCTTGTGGTTTGTTCTTGATTTGATCTATTTGATCTTGTGGTTTTTAGTAGCAGTGCATTTTATTTCGTAACTGACCAAATTTGAAATGATTATAACATTTTTTTAGCATAATATATGTCAATTCAAGCCCAACTCTAAGAATTAATATTTTGCTCGCACCTACTACCACCATGCGTGTAGTCACCGGAAACACTTGGGCCATGGTCACCCAAATATATAAATTCCAACAATGTGTCCCCCTTTTTGCCAATTTTACAAAAAGGTCGTATTACTGTTGAGTGAACGTGGTGATGCCATCGAAACGCAAACAATAAAGGTTTGTCCTCCCCCCCAAAGTTTTTTAGCAAACTCGATCGTGGCTCGCGCTGATCCCATGTCAGCGAAATCGTTCTCTACGCGCGTGAACTTGCACTTTCTCAGTATTGACCTGAAACTACGAGTGAGTGATTGTAAATTACTTTAAAGTTTTGACAAACGCTATCAGAAAAAGTGAGCTTGAAGACTGTTATGAACCAACCAACAGGATAGGAAGTTTAATAAGGCTATTCTCTGAAATTAACCCAGATTTGTAACACATAACAAAATGTTATTTGTTATAACATTTTCAAACAAACGTCATAATTGAATTTGACTCCATATGTCCGTGTTTTGAAACAAACGTCATAAAGAACATTTTGAAACAAACGTCATAATTGGATTTGACTCCATATGTCCGTGTCACATCTACGTAAGTTGATCAAAAGATTTAATTTTAAATAAAGACTTATATCAATTTGGGCAGCAGCACAAGTTAAGACGTCGAACGTTCTACGAATAGTATTTTGCATTTAAAACGCGTAATCTATATAGGTTACCTGCCAAATGAAGAGTACTAACATTCCAACGACAAAATGAAACTTCCTGCATTTCGAAAACACATAGACAATTTGCATTTTTCAGTTTTTCCACGTCACGTATGTTGCCGCACACAAATTAAAAGATTGTGTTTTACCACTTTTTTTCGTTAGAGAGATGAAAATATTTCACTCCATGCAGAAAGGTTTCCTGAACAAACCTTTTGCACGAGAAATTAAGATAATGAAAATCAATAACGTTAATTAATCCTGCAACAAGGTATATCCAGTCAGAAATTTTTTTCTGCAACAAAGCTAACATGTTAAAAAAACCCAAACCCAGATGCAAAAAATGAAGTTGTTTTATTTTATTTATCAATAAATGTCGAACAAGCACTTCCTTGGATTAAAACATATTTGTTACGTCTACTGGTTGTGTACGTTTAAATTTACTTCTTTATGCATTTCCTCAAATTGCTATATTTCCCATGTAAGAGTGAACTTTCGGACAGTTACTTCCGAAATATCTCTAATATAGGAAAATTAGGAGAAAAACTTTGATGGCAAATCTCTGTCAGAATATGATCGCTTTGAAAAAACTGTGATAGTCAATCTCCAAAGGATCTTGTTGAATGATTGCTCGCCAGACAGTTCTTGGAATTAGTTTCCAATCCCGACGTCTAGTTTTGGAGTTCTCTATGAAACATCTTTCAAACAATGGAGTCGGCTTAAATTTTGGGTTCCTGAGCTCAGTTAACCATGACCATGAGTGTCGGAAGGGGGTGCAGAGGGAAAGCCCCCTGGATTTAGAAATTTGACAATTTCTCATTACATTTTCAGTAAAAAATGTTTTTCTCTGAGTTTCTAGTTGGTAAAATGAAATTTCATCACTGTTGGCTCCCTGGAAAAATGCTTTTGGGCATAAACTTCCTCCCCCCTGCGAAAAACTCCTTCCGAAGCCCATGACCATAACGATTGGGTTTTGGGAAAAAGACAATCAGCAGACGTGAACAAACTGCAGCTATGGCCTTGTTTCAAGATCACTAAAGAGGGATTTTCAGGAAGTTCACTTTTAGATGACCTCTGTCTTGATTTTGTTCCACACGATGCGGCAAATACGGAGAAGCTATTTCATGGAAAAAGTATTCAGTTTCTTTCCTGCCACAAACAAGTCACCCAAGTTTCGTACCTACAAAGAAGATTACTCAGCATGCAGGCTTTTCAGACGTGACCTTCTGTGCACAAGTTAAGGTGTTTATTGCTCCATGATTTCCTGCTTTAGAACCGATCTTACAAAACACGTTCGTAGCAGCTTTACCGGTTCTGTATTAAATATCTTTCACGTGAAAGCAGTCGTTGGACATTAAAGAAATAGTTTGCAACGAGAACATTCTTCCGACATAAAATGCCCCAGACTGCAAACGTCTTCGACCTTTCTGAGTCTGGTCCCAACAACGAAGATATCTGCCTGGGACGTATCAGAGTGCGTCAACTGGTGCATTACAACGGTCTGCTATCATCCGATTATTACAAGAGAAAAGACTCACACCAAGATGCAAAAGCGTCCATTACAAATCAGAAGACCCACTTCGCTGTGTGTGCAACGATGCACCATCTGGAAACTGTAGCTCACGTTCAAGGATGCAACGAGTGCAGAAAAGTCCTGTTTATATTTCCACGCCAGTATGCTAATGTGATGATTTTATATTCACTGTAGAGTATGTGTTGTTAATTTGAATTTATCATTAGAATCGTACACACTGCTATAATCTTTGAGAATGCCTTTATTAACGCTTTGCGTAATGCACACTGCAGGTGTCGCGGTTAATTTTCGGTAACAGCCATGCCAGGTTTGGAGTTGTAAGTATTGTTGAGTGTATCATAGTGCATGAAGCGACACGAATAAGCTCTGTGCATATTGGTGGTGCATGATTAACCAAAAATACGTTCAAGCAACTTGATCAACACGCATTTAAAAGTCTAAATTCCACTTTTCATTGTATGACCTTATCAAAAGTTCAAATCTCTGTCTGACTGATTGAGTGTTGAAGGTCATGTCGTTGGATTCACCTGTTCCGCTTTATAATGGGTTTGAATCAGCGTAAAGGAAAGTTGTGTCTCTCTCACAAATAGTAAAAATCAGTTAATACTGAATAAGAGGTAGCCGAAAAATATAGAAAAATAGGGTTCATTACCTGAAATCAGTTATGGACGCTGTTTTGGCAATTACTGCAGTTGCAAAACAAGAAAAATCATACAATTTTTTTGTTTTACATTAGTCTTAGCAAACAATTGAAGCGTTTGCTCCATATCCAGCATTTTAAACAAATAACAAAACGCGTAATAGAGGTCTCCTCGCTTCAGGCACTGACAACCGGCGACAACGACTGCATTAAAACAAAACAACTAAAGATACGAAGGCCAACGAAAAAAACTTTAGTTGTCAGGAACTAATACCTAAAGGCTCGGGCAAAGCTATGAAACAACGGCAACCACGAAAATTATCACACAACCTATCCAAGCCATTTTGAAATAAATATATGAGACAATTTTAGTGCTAAAGCGGCTCAGTCAAGAGAAGTTCAGCAAATCCCGGAAACGCACGTATGAGCATTTCAATTCAGATCTACCAGGATGTAAAAGAATACAACAAGCGCAAGTGGAATGTAGTCGGTGTTTTAGTCAAACAAAGAGATTTTGCTTCACATGCTTAAATAAAGACTCCCTTTCAAACCA
>Ga0210059_1005100_pt1 | contig 21110 bp, 11 predicted proteins | sample Ectturendosymbi2_FD_188042 | JGI IMG/M metagenome (GOLD analysis project Ga0210059, IMG submission 188042) | Ecteinascidia turbinata endosymbiont from Florida, USA - Sample 2 (SPAdes) (version 2) | ecosystem: Host-associated > Tunicates > Ascidians > Unclassified | place: Key West, Florida...
TGAAACTCTGATGAATGGTCTTCCATAAACTGAATAATGTGTGGTTGTAATTTGAAATAAATAGCTTTTTAATCAAAGTCACAATTGAAATTTTCATGGGTACACATCTTTTTGGGTCACCCTGTACTTCACTGACTGAACAACGACCATCATATCCCGTAATAGCAATTACAAACTTGGAATAAAAAAACGCGGATCACAGGCAACCACTGTATCTGATAAATTTTGCCAGCTGATGGAAAATTTTTGTAAATTGTTTTGCATTCTCTTTTAACCTTATTGTGTTCAAATCACAGTTGGAACGCAAGTGTTTCATACCTGAAGTAGCAAAAGTTTTCGTTCAAAAACTCTCTTCACTTCCACGAGACTGTCTGCAAGCGCTTTGTCGCTTGCACTCTTGGCGGAGAGGAGTGTCTGTGCAAAAGCATTGGCAAGAAGTTGAGTTGCTTTGTCAAAAGCTCCTGCGTTAGAATTTCGACGAATCAAAGCTTCATACGCATATTGATTAGAACCAGGCCAGAAATATTTGTGCGACCATGGTTTCACGTAATAAGTCTCATCAGACACTTATAGTAATATCTTGTTCAGATAAAAGCTCTTCCGAATACAACTTGTGGTTGATAAATACGTTGTTGCGCGGGATGATGGTCGCATAAAAATTTCCGAGACTACAGACATGCGTCAACAAAAACGTTCCTTAAAAGAGCAGGAAAAGTTTGATGACAATAAGAACGAGAGTTACGTTTTCAGCAGCAGCTACAACAACGTCAGCTTGTTTGTCTTGGGCTTCACGAAGCTGTCGGATTTTTGCAAGTAGCATAAGTTCTTTGTCAGCCATTTTCACTTCCATTTGCCGCATAGCCATCTCCAAATCCTAAGAATTAAAACAGTTTTCGATTAAGAAAACTGGGTTAAGAAATGCTGTGCTTGTTGATTTTGCGTATGCGCTGACCTTCAAAGCAGCATCCAGAGCTTCGTACCGTTCTGCGTACAACTGGGTGTTGACGTCTACAGCAGGTTTGTTCTCTGAAACGCAAACACACCAACCAGTGACACACTTTTAAGGGAAATTGTACGGTTCTTACTTCTTATAGCAAATATAATCGATATGAAGGGTATCGCAAATACCAAACGCCTGTATCATGTGTGATATTCACAGAAGTAATACGCACCTGCAAAAAGAACGTAATCTAAACAACTGCAACAAGGAATTAATTGCAATTAAGTTTGACTCCAGTCGAATAAGCTCAAAAACCACTGACTCAAGCAGAGCCACGTGAGCAGAGATGAACAAAAACGAAGTTGCGGAGCGGACTCCGTGTTTTTACCGAAGGCTGTTTGATTTTTTCAATATTTTGTTTTCAAAGTTTGAGTTGATTTTTGTCCAAAGTTCATACGTTTGGATAAGTTTATGGAGTTACATGAAATGGGCTTTTTGCTGACTGCATATAATATTGAAATGACATGTTTTTCTCTGCTAGTTTTTTGCTTTTAAGCGTATGGATTGTGTGTGATTGTTACACTTATTGTGCATTTATTTACAGGTAAGTTTGTTCGGTATTTTTAGGCGCAAATAATGTGTTACTTGATATATAACTAGATTACCTCCTGACAAACAACTAATTTCAGGATTCACCCTTATCTGCGCGGCATAAGAGTTATTTTATGTTCATTTAATGTTGAGGTGTAAGGCAGTGGTCATTGATATGCATTGCAATTCATGTCTGAAACATAAAATTTTAGATAGAACTTGCATTGAAAAATCAGTTTTACGATGGTCTACGTGAAGTTGGTCATTCCAAGTATGCAAAGAGTTATTTTTTGAACAAAAAATGCTGTACATGAAACTACACTGAGATGTTACTACAGAATTTTGCGGAGTCGGACTTTAATATTTCCATGATTGGCAGAGACACAAATATAAGACTCCCCCCACCTCTCGCGCACAATCCCTAGCACCACTCGTCGCATCTGCGGCAAGTGTTGGTCGGTTACTTTAAAAAAGCACTGTTTAGCTGAACAGAGCCGAATTATGCTTATGTTGACGACAACGCAGTTGTCAAGAAGAGACAAAGCGATACTGAAGTTACTTGTAATTTTTAAACCGTTAACGTCTTGCCACACCAGGCAGATTGCGAAGGGTAAGCGTAACTAAGTTAAGTGTAAACAACCCAATACATATGTTTATTACTAAGCTGTTTAATAATTCTGCTTCATGTATACTAAAGCCACACATATAAATCAGTTTACCACAACTCCATTTCCAAAAACAGGAATAACAATCACGAAACGGTGCCATCAGGAAACTTTTGAAAAAGTTCGCATCAGGATAACATTCTTGTAAACTAACTTATGAGCACACACGCTTTTAAAAAACTACACGAAGTGACACCTTGAAAAATCGTTGAACGGGGATTGGTGGTCGTTCATAGACAAAGTCATCCTATTTTGGCGAAAATTCTAACCACTAACTCCTGCACCTCACGTGGTGGCGTCACGCACCGAAAATTCTAAACTTATTTTCCGTACGTGATGTCATTTGCAACAGCACCCTTTTGCACTGGGATCAGCTAACATCAATCGATATAACGAACATTTCGGTTAAATGAGATGCTGCTGGTGGAAACGTGTGTAGGGGCTTGTAAGGCAAACCAAAAGAATACCCTAAAAGACGTCAGACATCCAACATGTTTCATGATGTCACAATGCTCTTCTCGACGGCGGATTTTCACGCCAGCGGCGGCATAGTTTGATATTGAGCTTGTGGAATACTTGAGGTTAACTGTGGCAACAACATGTGTTATTCTCACGGAAACATGAAAGAACTCGAAACCGTGAAACTCCAGCACGCTTTAGGATCTGTGCTCGCAAGGAAGCTCCACAGGCCGAAGAAAATATTGCTGCTGATGGTCAGCTTATGCAGTAAGAGGCACAACAATGCTCAAGACAAAAAATACGTTTCGAGTGAAAGCTCCGCCACAAGTTCAGAAAACCAAAATATGCAGCATTTGGGCAAAATTGCAGCTTGCAAACGATACGAAGCAACTACATAGCGGAAATGGATGTTGCTTACTGCTATGGGCATCTTGCACCATAAGAAACGAATAAAAAAACGAAGAAATTACCTTTTCGTGTTGGTTGTGGAGCAATATTTAATGAAAACAAGCTTTCTACCATCGGGTGCTTCCCGAACAAAGTGTTTGCTTCCATTTGCTCGCCGCTCGGATAAAAGGCGTAGCAAAGACATGCAGCAAGCGCAAGAGGCACAAGAAACAACAGCATCTTGCCAATTTTCTGCCCGTAGAGAAAAACCGGACCGACTGCGATGCTACTCGACAAAAACCACGTATCCATTTGCAAGAAGCGAGTTGTTCCCTATGAAAAAGAAAGCAAACTACAAGTTATGAAGCACCGTTGAAGGATAACGCACGTTGTATTTCAAGCGCTCACCTGATAAAACATTCGACCCGCGTGCCACACGGCAGTTGATAACTGCGAGGTCAAAAACGACACCACCTTGTAAATCATTAACACAATAACAATCAAGGCATTGTTGTTGTGAACAGAACCTGAAAGAATTGCGAAGAGTATACAAATTCAATCATAACAAGGTCTGAACTGAAACATTATCATTTACAATTAAATTATTTACAGTCTTTACCTGATGCATCTGACCGGTGAAACGTTCCTGTTTCATCGTCCGATAAGGAGTTACGAGCCTAAACCAATACAAGACATCATATTCTAACATATACGGTATTTAATAAGTGGCAGCGATCTGCTGCCAATATAAATAATTAAGTGTTAGATAGTTCTATTATTGGTTTCGTTGCTTGCGTAAGTTTCATGCTGACCTTGATGCAGTTAAACAACATACACGCGAAACCCGCCAGTCTACGACGGTGAAAAAAACGGCTATTGAGCCCGATCCAAAGAGCAGGTGTCTGTTGAGTTTCGCCGGATGATAAAAACTCAATTACGTCAAATCCACTTCGGTTAGTCTGGTAAGCAGGAGTTAAAATGTTCGTTTCAATTATAAGCAACAGCCTGATGGGCCGTATTGACGTCAAGACAACCACAAAAGAAACTTCAAAGATTCTAATGGCTAGAAAGTAATACAATGTCAAAAAACTGTTTAGAAACGAAGGTGCGGACATAGTACGAACTGTGAATGACGTGGATGCTTCAGTTCAGTAGTCAGCACTGCAGGTCAAGCAGCCAATCGGGCTAAGCTTTGAGTATTTCAAGGTACAGCTTAACTGAAGTGAAGTTTATCTGCGAGTTAATATTGCAGTCACACAAGGTTTTATAGGACAAGTTACATCTGAAGGCGAGCCTGCACGAGATGACGGAAAACAAATCCATTTACATGGGATAGCCTACTGACTGCAGTCAAAGCAAGTATGTTGCTGCACGGAACACAAGAACTGCAAGCACTTTATCCAGCCCGCATAAATGCGCTTGGTACAATACAAAATTGAAAGCTTCAAACTGATTTGTGGTCCCACATTCATATCGTAATGGATGAACTAGATTCTTCTCTTGAATTTTTCATTGGAATTATATTTAGAGCGGCGGAGATTGAAAACAGGTTGCGATATATAAAGCTAAGGAACATAACAGCTATGTTGTGAAACTTCCGACAAATGTAAACTGCATAAAACTTGTTGGCCACACGTTCGTTGATGCATAAAATAGTACCCCCTGCAACAGAACCAGCAAACATTCGGACGCACTCGCAGCTTCTAATGCAAGTTCTACAGACGCGACTCACTCAACCAGTCCTGAGTACCCCAAACCTAACAGGAAAAAAATACTTTGTAGTATCATTTGAATTTGGTATGAACGTTGTGGATGCCTCACCAAGGTAAGTTTTCGGGTAATTTTCTTTGGCTTTTTTCGATGAACAGTTAACAGCGTCTGAGATGCAATTTGCTCGCAAGCTTAGAACCAGTGTCTTGCGATTGGACGGCAAAACCTAAACTGATTGTTACTGCTACTCTCACGTCCACTCACCCTTTGCGTTCTTTTACGCGACACGAAACTGTCTCGTTCCGCCAAATCGCCTCTCTCCTGCCCGCGATCAGGTTGGGGGGCAGCGGTCGCAGTGGGAAAACTTTGTTCTTGGGGTCGTGGGGCGGGCCTGAATCCTTCACCGGCTTCCTGTCCTGTGACAACGTGCGAACGAGCAGCGGCACGTCTTCCACCATCGCTAACCACGTGACCGAAAGCAGCGGCCGAGGTCGAAGTTGTTGCTACTTGGGTGACGACCTCCGTGCGTGTAATTCGCTCGCTGTGTGAACCGGTCACATATCTCATCGGAAGTTTCCGGCGGGAGCCACCCGGTTGTTCGACTCTGTGCAATTTAGCAACAGCAGGAGACCCACCGGCGCGATGATAACGTCTGTTTTTGTGGAAGACGGGACTCCCAGAAGTTTCATGGTAAGTTATGCTCCTGTCGTCAGGCAAGTGGGATGATCTGCTCACGTTCGTGTCCACCGAGGCCGTATCTTCGTCTTCGGTCAGAGGCTGGTCGCTGCTGTTTCCAGATTCAGCTGCCGGAACTCGATAATATCCGTTAGCAAGAAGGCGCTTGCTGCGTCGATTCGGAGGAGTAAATGCAAATGAAGTACGCGACATGTTGAACGAATGAGTTAATCCTTCAAATTCTTACTGTCGAAAAATGGCCATAGTCACCAAACCTGAAAATAATTGAAAAAGAATCAGGACAAACACATTTTTGAGCTTGCTGCCAAGATGAGACAAACCTTTGCATAGTCGCACAAAAGCAACATATGCTATATATGCGTGCAAAAAGTGGATCAACAACGAAGTTAACGTAATAGCCAAAAGATAGCGGATGGAAGGGTGGTGGACCTGCTGGACCTCAAGTTTGTGATCACGGCAGACGAAACAAAAACACGTTGAGCAACAAGTTGCGGATGAACTATTCAATACACAAAGCTTTTTTGATTTATTTTGCGATAAAATCAGAATCGTTATTAGAAACATCTAAGTTGTCGCGACATACTGATAGGCATGTGAAACACAAACAGCTAGAATTAATCTGTATCTTTAGACATATTTCCCATATTACAAGATATCTCCAATGTGGATGCTTCTTAATAATTTTAAGGTGTTATCAGAAACTATTTTGCATGTCTAAGGAGCATTTTTGGAGCTGCTATCTTTTTTCCTGAGCAACAATTTAAGGTGATCTCATTGCCTACCCTAGGCCGATCACAAACTTTTTTTTCTTCAAAGATAAAAACATAAACTTAGGGATGAATCGATAAACCATTATACCATAAAAAAACTTATGTACAAATATCGAGGTACGCGGCAGATTCTTCGAGGTCAACAATTTGCAAGGTATGCTGCCTATAATGTTAGAACGGAATTCTCTAAGGATTCAGGAGAAAAGATGAATTAGAAGAAAAGAAGAAATAACAAATAAATCAAAAAAATCTGATAAAAGACCTAAGCATCAAAGGTGCAAAACATCTTAACACAAGTTACAAGAAAAATGAAATCATTTTAATAGGAATATATGAAGTGACTAACAAGGCAATGTTGCTTTTCGTACATTTTATACTGTGCTTTCTGTTTGTTTTGAGCTGCTGCCTACTTGATATCCAAAACATAGGCGAACCAGCTGCATGAAGTTCACTTCACATATAGTGTCCAGAAAAATACTGGAATGGAGCAGTGCAAAAAATGAAACACAAAAACTGCACAGCAAAACCAGGCATGGAATCTTTGATTCAAGAGTCCTCCTGAACGTCAATGATCGCAACCGGCAAGAAGTTTCTGAATACAGCCTAGTACACTAAGCCTGGTGTTGCTGCACACATGCGAATTCTATCACTATACGCAGAAAGCGTGCATTTGCAGCCTCGAGTTTTGCAGCATAGAACAACTATCTACCGCAGGAACAACCCCACCCGAATAGTTACGCAAAAAATACACTAAACGCTGCTGCTTTACTGGAGGTGGATTACAGGCTTTAACTTTGGCGCTTCTCAAACGACGTTCAATGCCCTTTGGCAGTTGTTCTGCAACGTGCGTGACGCTCGCGGGGCACTAACCACTGCGCATTACAGCGCGACGTTATTTCTCGCACCGCCTAATGTTTCGCATCGATGCGCACATTATTGACATGACGGCGGTACTGTAGTTCCAGCGTGAACTGACTACTGGCATGAACGCAAAACAAACATCATGGCGCCTGAAGCTTCACGCAACACTGTCAATTGCCGTAACTGTGTATATTTCACATGCTGCGCACACGACGGCACAACTCTGCAAAGGTCAAACACGTTAAACGGACAGCATTTCGCAACACTGTTTTCTCGCGGTCACTTATTTTCAGGATGAAGTTCAGCGTGGAGCATGGGTTTTGTGTTTTCGCTTCCACAACGTTCCACGAACGACCTCACATTACGGTCAAATTTCTAACGACAACATGAAGCGGCTTGAACCGCTTTAACCAGTCAGTTTCTGAGAGACTGTCGTACGGGACGAAACACGTTTGCTATGATTCCACGTACATGTTTTGGGGAAAATACCTTAGCTAGCACTTACCCAACAGATACGACGCAACCATCTTCTGGCTAACCGTAAGAGACAAGTACACTGGAATGAAACTGTCCGGATCTTCTTGTCCAACCGTGTGCGTGACTAGAGCAAGTAAACACACTACAGCAACCGATGCCAAAATCCACTTTCCACTCAGAAGCTCGCCTGTAGCAATAAACTTGTGTACGGCGATGACACTTTACGGTATAGAAGAGCCATTATATTACATTAAAGTAACAGCTACACTGCATCAAGTTCATTCCTAAGCATTGGGCGAACTGTGATTATACACAATGTCTTCACAGCAAAAAAGGGGTCAACTTGGATAACACCGATGATGTAATGTGAAAAAACACTGAAGATTGGGATCACGGTGAATTAGACATGCTCGCACGAGAGGTAAGAAATCGAAATGATCAGCGAGAGCTCAGAGGTGTGAGCTGCTCAAGTCTGGGTAAACAAAGCACGTTAGAAATTGTGTTACGAACGCAATTTTCGACATGACTGATGTAATAAAACATTTTCCAGTTCTTTTGTGAGAAACAGTATTTTTCGAACGGTTGACATCTACTTTTTTTCGCTGAGGCATTTCGGTCATTTGTCTCACAACAATATTAAAACTCACCGTAACAGTATTTACTAGTCTACAGTATATTCTCAGACATTATGATCGAATTGACTTATTTTCTTCGGCCATTTAAAAAATCGGTCTATGGCCGAAAAAAACTAGGTTGGCATTGGTCTCTGGCTAATACAAACTAGAAATCTGTTCTTAACCAAGCAACAGCATATATACCTAAGCAGGATGCACGCAAGTTTCATGCGAATTTCCTTTAAATGATAACAACTCAAGGTATTGCGTGATGTGAATCTGAGCAATATCGCACTGCTTCGTCTATTGCATTACAACTTATCTCCGCTCTCCTGCGTTTTCAACATTTACAGCTTCACTCGTACACCATTACTGTTTTAAATTTATGTGAAATGGTATCAATACTTTTGAGACTGAAACTTAATAAGCATGCCAAGTGGACTTTTTCGATTTAGGCGAGATTGATGAAACGCAGCAAGTAGATCAAGAGATGAATGCTCGCTTTGGCGAAGTTTTGTTTTTCTGCCCGATTAGAATTTCAAGCGTTAAGCACGAGGTTTGTACGAAAAGCAGCTAAAAACACTTGTGTGAGACTAAACTTACGCGGAACATGCGTTAAGCATTTATACGCTTTAAACAATCCTTTCAAGTAAAAGACGGTACCGAAACGCTGACAACCAGAAAATTTCGCAACTGCGACCAACCGACTCCAGCTACACTCAGTGGTCTTCAACCTTGTTGTGCAATCGCGCCCCTACAGAAACTGTTTGAAAATCGACCCCTACCTATAATTTTTGTCTGAAAATATTATTTTGTTTTGAAAATAATTTATATGCTAATGAAGTATAAACGGGCAATCTAGTTAGCACAAAACAAAACGAATGCAAATGCATTTGTAGAATAAGTGTTATTCATTTCCAAAAAAACAGCTGGTTCCAACTAATGCGAACCTTGCGATGGTGGTTATCTGCAAGCTTTTTCAAATCAGTTCGCAAGTTGGTCAGGTAAGTCTTATGGCGTTTCCACCCGTCTTGTTCATGTCAAGACGATCGCGGTATTTATTACGCGTGTGCAGCACTTGGCAGAAACCTTGCTCAGGAAATACGTTGTGGGAAACACCAGTAATAATAGCTTCACTTTTCCCCAAAGTTCTGGAAAACGATCACTGCACTAATTCAAAACTTTAATCATCCGTGTGTATCTTCATCGTCACTTTGGATGTCGATGAGACGCTTCTGCTGGAAGCGCCTTCGCTAATGCTAGTTCGCTGGCAAAAAGGTATTTCACCCAGTAAATTTCTACGCAATATAACTTTCGGCGTGATCTCCACAACAGAATGACTTCATAGCAAGCCTCAAACAACAGGTGGCGAAAAGGATTTTTCGGATTCCTTAGTTTAGCCAAGATGGGGTGTTTGGGCTTACTCGCTGGTCTAAGTTATTCCTTACCTAGTATACTGTTCTGTAATACTCCGTCACAAGTCAGATGAATACAGTGCAGCTATATCCACAGTACAGCAAAACACTCGAACTGACTGAAAAACACGACAAAGCACGTTTTACAACTGACGGCTATCTGTTACTAAACTCGCCATTAATTGCTAGGTAAATCATCTCGCAGCAGTCATATTTCCAGTATTATTATAACAGAACACACTTCAGTAGGCCTACATTGTTTTACTCAAGATAATAACCAAATATTATAAAATCATATTTTTTTGCCTACGAAACAATGTTTTGGGAATCCTCTACCGAAGGCCATGAAGACTTGTTTCAAGGCAATTTTGCTAATAATAACACAATAGTGTTGGAGGGATTTGTAACAGTTCACGAGGAAAATTCATTAGGCTAAACTTGACGGCAACTCTCAAACAATATTCGCTATCGCCGCAAAAGTCGATGTGATGATTTAGTGGTAGCAATGTTATAATGTTATGATTGTTGGGCTACTTTTACTATCTTCAAAAAAGCTGAAGTTTACCTCTAGAAAAATGGAGTTTGACCGATTGGGTATTTTTCGATAGTTATGTTTTGGTCGCTTTCAAATAATATCAACGTAATAAAACTAATTAATGCATACTATACGAGAAACGTCCAAACCCCCGCGTGCTGATGTATATAGGCTAGCAAATGTTATTGCTTGATGTCTTTTCTGTGACGTTGATCTTGCAACGATTGGGTTAATCAACCTAACAAACTACTACTCTCTCATCTTATTTTGAACATTACACTCAACAAAATACCTGCACAGTGCACATTCATAATCTTTGTGAGAACCGCAATGCTTGACTCCCAACCAGTGACCATCTCAGTGGTCTTGGATACTGGATGCAGTGAAGCGTTAACCAGAACGATGGTAGTTTGACTGTTACGTGACCAGTCCGATATGTTTTATAACCTTTGTTACGAACCATGGAGTCGGAATTGCATCGCTTGCTTTGATTCCAAAGTAATAAATATTGTTTTTTTTAATCAATTCAAAAATCTAGTATGTTTAAACGTGCAGAAATCTCCCCCAAATCTCGTAAATCACAAAAATCGCCCCCACAACGCATAAAATCGCGCCCTGGGGGACGATGTCGCCCACGTTGAAGACCACTGAGTCACAGGGAACATTCTTGTTCCACGAAAAATCGCAGTGTAACTGCTTTCTATCAACACCGAATTTAATACTGTATGAGGAAACATTCATTCTTGCTTACTGTCCCAAGAAGTTGAATTATCATTAGCTAAACTGCTGCGTGGTTTATTTGTTGCTAGGAATGACGGAACAAACAATCCGTTCGTGCGTGATATTTAACATGAATCAACCAATGATTTCGCGCAACGTACTGTACGTCCTCATACGAGGAACACGTTTCCGTATTCTCCGCCAAACAGGTGAGATACTGAAACATACTCATCCATACTGACCAGTTTGGGGGTTAGCAAAAGACGTTGCCGTCGTATTCGCTAACACGAAACGAGAGGAGATACTGCAAACACTGATCTCAGTTTGGAGACAGAAAGTTATAAAATGGGCATATATATAGGCATTTGTATCATTTAAATTTTGAGCTATTCTGCACTCAAAAATTATGCAGTTTGTCAGCAGACAAAAGCCACGAACAAAAAGTTAATTAAGCAGCTCAAAGACAAACCTGATGGCTCGCTTTCTGATAGTCGCAAGCGATCAGGAACGTAAGACTCGTCTTGCGGTTTATTCGGCTGTTCTGAGGTCGAGGGCGCCTCCACAACCGCAGATGTAATTTCTTTTATTCCCAGCAAAGAGGTTTCAAATTTTTGAGGTCGTTTGGAAGACGGCTGGATGTACGATAGCTCTACACGAAATCTGTCAACAACGTTTGTAGCCGCTTCTAAGGGATGATGTCGACGAATCAAACTGCAGTCAAGAAATCGCAACAATGTTCAATAAGTACGAAATGTCATTTTGAAAATGCAATGAACTACAAAACATTACCATAGATACGAACTGATACCACCTCACTGAAAAGTTTGAAATTATTCCCGCTACCCTGACCACCAAGGTGATTTTCATGGATTCATTGATGATATTCACGAAAACAACCTGATCGCAAACAACATATAATCCAGTCATGTCGGTCAAGGACCGAAGTCGCAAAACCTTGACACGCGATGAAAAACGCTTTGGCAACGAACTATGTTATTGGCCATGTTGGTTAAAGAAGACTTTAATGTTGAAATCTAGCCTATTATCTCGCAGTAGTGGGTGGAAATTTTGCACTAGTAAACTTAATAATTTGTAGTGAGAAGTGCACGGTGTAACACATAGGCACAAAAAGACATTAAAAAACTTGTGACAAAAAATCACTAAAGTATTTGATTCAAGTAATTTGTCTCCGCAAAGGTTAGTCAGTCGAATCAGTCAGCATATTTTTAATAGGAATTTTATTTCCTGCAGGAAGTTAATTTCCTATTAAAACCTTTGCTGATTGATTCGACTGCGTCACCTTTGTGGAGACCTAGTATTTGATATGTGCAAGTCCGAATCATCGCAAAATTATGACAGCAGGGCCCCCAGTCGGCTGATTCCTCGAAATCTTACAGTGAAACTCGAGCTTTTAATAGTGTCTAAAAGATTAGACACTCCATTTAAGTTTCGCTTTTGCAACAATCGCAAAGTAAACTCAACCTGCTTAAATCTCGTGACACCATTGCGGTGCTGCAGCGATCTACAGCTTTTGACGCATTTCCTCTCTAGCATACACGAATATTTTTGAATGTGTGAAAACAGTAAATGTTTAATTTGATAACTCTAAACCATTTTCGTCTGGTGGCTTGGCTTTGCCTGCAATTAATTTTACTTCAATTTACCGTGTAACCGCATTACCCATATTACATTTTATACCCAGAGCAAAAGACTTTTACGAACTATTATGCACTGTTCCCTTTGCGATATAAGCAGTTTTGCCCTTGGGAGGTCAGCAGCCTGGATGATCCTTGGTCATTCGCAGCCTCCCACTCCCTCATGCATTTTATAAATCGATGTACTTAGAAGTCATCGCAGTACTACATTATAATAAACATGATGACGTCATTCATGCGTTATGTCCCAAAAGCTTGTGTTTCATCAAAGTAAATGCATTTGCGCCATCAAGCGTATACTCTCTACTACCGCCATGTATGTATCCTTGTCTTCCTTTATGTATTTGCGTATTCCATGTTACTGCGATGCATGCTTAAATTCAAGCGCCTTGCGTGTGGGAGTGAAGACGTTACTCAATATAATCACGTTAATTACGTTAAACGATTTGACAACTACAACCACGACATCAAGAAGTTAATGACAGTGATAAACGGAGTTAATATTTATTTTTACAGTCGCAAAGGCCTACGTAAAAAATAAAAGGAAATGTTAACATGTTGACTTGGGTGAAACAACTCGCGAATGACAGTCTTTAACAGATGCATTTTTCACAGCTCCTACTATGAACAACGCAACAGCTTATTTGGTACAACAATAGCTACAAAATAACAATGATTAGTATGTTCAGTTAGTTCATCTTGACCAACGTATATGCTATCTGGTCACACAGGTCGAAAAACCTTAACTTACAATCAAACTTAAAAAACTGAAGAGTTGAAATTGACTGCACTTTCCAATTTGACAAAGTTAGCAGACGTTTTTGACAAAACAGTTTGATGTTGTACCACCTTATTGCAAAGTTTTACAGAAAAAAAACTAATTACTTCGGTTTCCACCCAATCTGGCAACATCACGGTTTCCTACGTACGTGCAACTTAGTTAGCGTGGATTGAATTATATATTAATGAATCCCAGTTGTTCACTGAGCGCTTTCTACAGAATAATTATGCTCTTTTTCGTTCTTAACGTGATGTCACGTTAACAAACCACTGCTGAAACACAACTATGTTGCGTTGAAGGTATATTGTCTTCTTTTTGTGTTTGGGACACTGAGTACAGTACTAACACCAATGAAGCTAAACTTCTCAATCAGTGTCCAGCACATCTGTCGAAGAGTCAGAAAGGTTGTGTTACCAATACTTCCAAATAACATGATTCAGTGTTTTGTATTTCCCTGTGTTACTCAATTCCTATCACAGTGGCATAGGAAGCATGCGCTGTTGATTGAGGTCCAGTGTTATGCAGTCATTTTTACTACCGAGTTTGCGGGCTCTAGTTGAAACCAGAAAGAATTGTCAGTGAATCTGCAGACTCATACTTAACACGAAGTATTACACAGAAATTTAACTGAAGAAAAGCTTCTGGAGTGATGCTGATCATGGAATTTCCTCTAAATTCACGTTATTTGTGCAAAGCCCGCCAAGACCTCTGCGTTAGTTTGCGGCAGTGCGGCACGCAACCGTTGCTATAAGGTGAGCCAATGGCTGTCAAACCCTAACTTATCAGAATTAACTGTCAAGCCCGGGTATGTCTAAAATCACGTATTGTTAACATATTTTTCTTTTTTCGGAGATTAAAAGCATTTCATCAGTTATAAATCAAATAACTTACATGATATCAACAGTGTACAACAAAAAATTGAGTCCATCTAATAACTGCATCTCATGTCTTCCCATCCTGGTGAAAATATTGCTTTGTTTGTATGCAACGAGGCTCCAGAAAAAATCAGTTGCCTTTCTTCACCTCGTAAAAATTCGTTTATCAGCTACATAACGTTGATGATGTCATTGACGTTACTTATTTTACATGGAAAAAGACAGAAAAATATATTTAGAAAGTGTCGATAACGGCGGGAGAGTAAAGTACATTTTGCAAAACAGCATGACTTTATTCACTTATGTTGAAATTTCCGATTCAGTCTCCAAGTGCAAAAGCTTTGCCAGTTCAGCTTCCTGGTACCTGATTTTTAGTGGTTGGTGTCAAAATTCTGAATGTGGCCTTGAAGCAAAAACTTGAGCATTGGCTTACCAAAATTCTTATACGGCATCCACTCAGAAGTGTAATTTTCCTGGTAAAATGTTGGGACATTTGTGCGATATTCATTCAGTGTTGAGCTCATCGAATTTAGATATTATTGATCTTTTTCAGTCAGATCTTCACAAAACACTATAGTGACCTTTTCAAATCGAGATTACAGTGCGATGTACTCGAGAGCTTCTTCTGGACATTTGCCTGCCTCTTTTCATACCATTTTAATTGTAACTTTTTTGCCACACGAAAATGAAAAGCACCTTGAACGTAGAAAAACAAAAGCTTGCAGGGCATGACTTTTCATAATTGGGAGAAGTTTGTTAAAAGTGTTTGTTGAAGTCTAATAAAGTTTGTGTTTCCTGCAGGTTTACGCTCACAGACCAGTGCATCTGCAACAATTACAGTCATTGAAGAAAAATTCAGGACTAGATTACACACAATGCACTAAGTATTTTAAAAGCTCTGGGCATGTGTAACCTCTAGCACTCCAGAAATTACTGTTTAAATAGCAGACTTACGTTGCTTTGCACGACTTTTCATTAATGATGCCTTTTGGGTCAGCAACTGTGTATTTCTTTGGTGCTGTGCACAATACTGAAACAGAGATGCAATTTTACAAAAAGTTCATTGTTTTCAGAGCTTTGCACTCAAACAGTCACATTGAGCATTTCATACACAATGATAATTAAAAGATTCTATTCACATTTAGCTAGCCACTCTTTCTGTAGCGTTTTATATCAAGAATCAAGAAGAGTTTCACTCTGATCCCTTCTATGACCAGATCTTAACAATTTTAATACCTATGGCAATGGGACATGAAACATTGTACACTATACTTTTGATCACCACTGTCTTTGCTACTGGAAGTCTAAAATCCTAATCCCAGCAGACAAACTACCAAACTGTGTTTGTCATTGTCTGTTTCATTAACAGTCAGTCTGTTTAATTGCATTGCTGAGTTAGATGCTTACGGATAACTCAAACTTTTGATTGTGCACTTCTAGGACTCACAAACCCTATAATGTCACTGAAATTATTCCATTATAAAAAAACATAAGACACACTTGCATGATGAAAACCAGTGACTCCAATTGTCAAGTTTTTTACATGACAAACGATAACACATGACATAGTATTTAATCAGGACCAAAAGTTTTTATTTCAACCTGAGTGATTAACCCATGCCATTGACTATTATGACTAAGCTTTAGCAGCTGTTATACACAGGCATGTGGGCAACTTTTATTTTACATTCAGTGAAAAAGTTACTACTTCCGCCTAATCAGAATATATTGATTTTTAAGGACCTGATCTTGGGTTTACCAAGTTTGCGTACTTGGAAGTGTTCTATCCAAGTCTAGACCAATTTTGCAAACACCGCAAGAGAGTTCACCAAAAAGAAATAATTTGGGCTTACATGCAAGGTATGATGACAAACTCAGATCTGACTCCTGTTTAAGTTGCATTGCCAACTTTACAATGTTTGTGTAAGACCAACTGATTAAACAACACATCAATACTACCTTAACTTAACCTTAAAGCAATGGAAACAAAGAATTTTCAGTAGTTGATTTTGCTATCTTTAGCTTGCATGTAAGCTCAAGTGGTATGGTGTTAACAATAGGTCAGCTAACTCTTTCTCATTAACACAACTAAAGCACATGACATTGTGCTGACCAACAATTCTCTAGCACAGGGGTTCCCAACCTTTCTCTGACCATGTACCCCTTCAGAATTTCGACAGATGAACATGTACCCCTAAAATTTCTTATGACAAAAACTAAAAGGCTGAGTAAAATAACAAATCCACTGAATTTTTAATAGAACTTTTATGTGTTAGAATATTTGGAAATAAATAATAAGTACATTTTTTCTTTCTATTGCTAACCTTAAATGCACCCCTTCAGATAAGCAAATGTACCCCTAGGGGTGCATGTACCCCAGGTTAGGAACCCCTGCTCTGGCACAACAAAAGAAAAACAAATGATCATACATATATGTACTTTTTGATAAAAAAAACATCTAATGAGTTAACTTGCCAATTCTACAACATTCTTATAATGAGCAATAAGGACCTTGAGAAAAACATACCGCTTCCAATATATGTAAGGTTCATACTATTTGCAATTAGCTTATAGACACACTTCAATTAACATTGTATCATACATGGCAGTAGGAAATTTTGACCAAATATGATCTTCACAGTGTAGTCTTCAAGTGGAAAAGTGAGGATAACTAAGTAATAAAGTATCAGTATACATTCCACCACTAAAAAATTACCTTGACATTCCACCACTAAAAAATTACCTTGTCAAGAACTCATAAGCCAGATAATATCACATGATGAAAAAACACATACAGAATGACCTGAAAATTGCTCCCATAAGACTTCAATAACCTGGTTCATAGCAAGCATCTATTCCAGGGATGGGGAAACTACAGCCTGTGAGCCGCAGATGGCCCACAGGGCAGCCACATGTACATTAGTAGTACATATGCCAAGCCTATGTCAAAGTAATTTCATCAATTAGAATTCAAGATTTTAGTCCACAGCTTTCATTCGAAACCACATTTTTACACCACCAGAAGTGACTATTGTTACCTTTATTTTGTGCTATCTAATGTAAAAACTTTTTGTTAAAGTTTCTAAAACGATTATAGATGTAATATATGTTATACCAATATATGCGGTCCCTGGTTTCAATGTGGCCCTCCATAAAAAAGGTTTGCCCACCCCTGATCTATGCTATGGTTGTCAATGTACACCAAACGTTTCTAGCATCTTTATACATACAAACAGGTTAGGAGATTGATTTTGCATGAACCATGCTATTAAACAAGCCCTAACAACTTACTTTTATACAAAACAGGAAATTCGTAAGGGTTATAAACAGTGAGTATCTGCTTGTGTGTAGAATGATCAGATGCCACAAATTCAAACTTGTCAGGAGAAACAAATACAGGCAAACTTCTTCGATCTGTTGATTCTGCAGAGTCCTGATCAGGTCTTTTCCACAGAAAAGTCTTATTCTCTTGTGAGTGTGACATTCAACATACTGCTTAAATATAACATTCAATATATATTAATTTTTCATGTACTTTAAAGGTTAATGTAATGAAAATTTTCACCAGAAATGCCTGCAAAACATGAAGTTAGTGCATAAGCTTATGTTCAAGCAATTTTTCACCAAAGTCAGTGCTTCTTTAGGTGAATGTAAAAAAAAAAAAAACAGTTCCAATTCAGTAATAAATCTTTAAGTGGAGATCTGAGTTGGGGGAAAAATAAATGTTCAAAGCAAATTAATCAGTTTTGTAACTTAATTTTGTTAATAACAAACGTTCTGATTTGTTAAATTTTTAGACACATATCCAATATTAACACTTTGAGAGCCAGTCTACGATATATTCGTATTTCGATTTCGGCCTAAAAAACAGCAGTTTTCGGTTGCCTTACCAATGCCCTAGCTCCTCCACCGATTGCGCTAAAGTGCTGTTCAAGGGCTCAAACGGATCGGCCAGTGCAGTAGATTGCACTCGAAAAAAAAATTTTGGTTGGGGGGTGCAGATTTTTTTGTGACTGACGTCATAAGTGAAGTAGTCTTAGGGTCATGTTGCCTGACCTAGTGCCCAACCGCTAGGCCAAAGTGTTTCGCTGAAGTTTTCATTGGAAACTAGACTCGGGTCCAAGTCTTTTGAGCCTTTGATCGACTTTCTAGTGTTTCTGGTTCAAAAGTTACGATCTAAAATAAACAAATTAATTATCTAATTAGCTAATTAGTCAAATATTTTTACTAACTTACATCACAACTTTTGAACCCGAAACCGCAGCAGGTCATCCAAAGTATCAAAAGACTCGGATTGTAGCCTAGTTTCCAGTAAAAACTTCAGCGAAATACTACCATCCAACGGTTGGCGCCCAGGGCCAGGCAACATGGGCCAAGGTGGCCTAAAAGTCCTCCACTTATGATGTCACTCACAAAAAACACGCGCCCCTAAGCAAAAATTTTTTTTCGAGTGCAGACCAGAAGACTTGCCGCGTCTTTTGAGACTTATACTGGGTCTGTAGAGCATACCGGACTGGAGAAATTCCCACGCAAAGCAACATACGTTTAGGCGTTCTTTTTCCGAAAATCCCCGAATCCTAGCGGATGCCAAAGAGTTAAGTAAAATTGGCACTAAAAACACAAACATGAAAAAGAATAAAAATTGTCCCAATACCATCTTGCAGAGTCAGTTTCATGTAGTCTCAAATTTTTGTTTTATGTAGCTGCCAAGCATGAAAAAAGTGGAAGAGAATGTTTTTGAAACCACTTGGCCATATATGACAACATCAACAATACAGCAATTTTTGGTAGTCAAGTATGCTCAAACAGCAGAGTGTGACGTTTTACTCTTAATGATGCAACAGAGACAAGAAGTAGTGATAAGATCTACTGCAAATAAGAACTGTCATTCCCACAGATAATGCACATAAAAACAGGACAAAGCTCATAAACAAAGAAAACCAAGCTTATCAGTCAAATATTTGTCTGTAAGTTACACCAATATCATCCAATCTTTTGCTTGTACAGCTGTTTCACAATGTTCAAAATGCTCTGATTCCATTCTCAGTAAATTTAGCCAATGTTATGCTATGAAAAATATTTCAGAGTATGTACCAGGGGTCTCAAACCCAATTTGCTTGAGGACCATATAAAGTAACTCGACGGCCACATTACGACGCTGAGGCATCAATGGTAGTTCCTGAACCTTAGTAGAAACAGCTTTTATATCTTATTTCCTGCGAAAGGTATCATGAGGTATAGGCAAAACATTTCTAGGCATCTTTACATTTTTTAAAAGGAACTTGTTCACTCACTAGCCAAGCACTTTTAAACACCAGTGAATAAACTAAATAATGTAAATGTTATATATTTAAAAATTCCCAAATTAAAGCATCATGGGCCTGCACAAAATATCCTTGCGGAACATGGGTAGCATCTTTGAGCTCCTGATAAATATATAATGTGTACATTTTGTTAACTCAAAAAAGGGCAGTAGCAAGTTATTTTTGTAATGCAACATTTTTGCAAGCTACTTTTCTTGTAGGAAATGAATGCAACTTCTTCCAAGATAAATTAAATTTCATTGCAAGCTTCTGAAGGTGGCTGTTACTGCTTCTTTTGATGGTAGTAATCAAGTTCATAAAAACATTAACTTGGATTCAAAACTTGTTTCCAACAAATAAGCATTTCAGCTTTTTTTCTGCGCACATGTTACATAACCATAACCTTCATGAGAACTATAAAAGTTAAGCAGTTATTAATAGCAATGGACAAACTCCACAATCCATATAAACGAATGGTAATCAAAATTAATTTAGCAACTGGCTGGCATAGTTGAATGAAACTTCTTTAAGGCTTCCCAAACTGCTTTAAACATTTAACAGGATTTAGAGACTACAAACTTAGGTTGTGGCAGAGTTTGTACCAGGGTTTTCCAGAAGGCCCCCCAGGGCCGTTAATAGGAAAATAGACACATTGAGAAAATAAGATGTGGACCAAATAACCGGGCTGTTATACGGCAGTTGCATATTGCTTGTGTCTGAACAACTACACATGCACACAAAATCCATACACAATAGATATACGTATAATCCATATTTGGCGCACAATACAGTCTGGAGCGTGGGCACAAATATCTAAATAGTTTTCAAACTCTGTATAACGTTGGACGTACTGTGTAAGGGAAGAGGTACAAATAGTATTCAACTGAAATCTTAGCACCATATAAACGCCCACCTAAAGTAAGCACCCATGGGCAGACTAAAGACTGGGCGGCCTTCCGGAAAACCTCGGTATGCATAACATATTGACAACACTCATGTACTTCATAAGCCCTTTTGCACTGGCAGTTTATCAACTGATCTGTGTATTTTATTTGCCGAATTTGATTTATAAATCTTTACAATATCACATTCAAGGTATTACAATATTACATTCTAGTATTACAATATCATATTTAAGGACTGTTTTTGCAATGTAATAAATTGATTATGTGGTGGTGTGGAAAATTTCTTATGGAAATGCATGTTTATAGCCTAAAAAAGAAAGTTTAGTCACAAGTACTGTATGCTGAAATTCTTGTATTGTTTGAAAGCAACACCACTTATATGTGAAGCATTTTTGTTTAATCTACACGACCCTATTTATTCATTGCTGCACATACAATTTAATTTCTATTTTTTATAAATATGATAAGGCAACTTATAACCAAGGGACCATCTTTCTGACATATTATTTTGCAAATTTATATACAGGGTGTTTCACAATTGTTGAAACAAAGCGATTGGGCACAAATCCAGGATTTTAAATGATACCACAATGATGATTATATTTATTGAAAGGTAAAAAGATCACATTTTATAATCTGCAACTGTTTGTCCTCAAATCAGAAATAATATGTCAAGAAAAGTCCTAGAGTACATGCTCCTTGGCTCCTTCGTCGCAGAGATTTGCTCGGACTCCGACCGACTGACTCTTGA
>Ga0210059_1005101_pt1 | contig 21107 bp, 23 predicted proteins | sample Ectturendosymbi2_FD_188042 | JGI IMG/M metagenome (GOLD analysis project Ga0210059, IMG submission 188042) | Ecteinascidia turbinata endosymbiont from Florida, USA - Sample 2 (SPAdes) (version 2) | ecosystem: Host-associated > Tunicates > Ascidians > Unclassified | place: Key West, Florida...
CATGTACGGTAACTTATAATTAACTGATGCGTAACGACAACATGAAGGCAAACTGAAGTAAACGCAGAGACGTCGTGAACACGCTGTACCGGCTGTCATCTCTCATCCCGCCGGCCGTCAAACCATCTGAACTTATTTACACCGGTATGCAATTATCAAGCGCGACGCTCACAACAATAATTGACAAAGCTTAAAGGTACACGTCCATCAGCACAAACCATTATTCTTTTACGCCTTACAATCTTTTAACGTGGTGAAGTGCAACACCTTCACACAACATGGTAAATTACCACAAGGAAAAGACCAATCACACTTACACGCCATTGCTCTTGAGAAATTCCTTGTGGTCTGAAATGTGAAATTTAGGCAAATGGGTAAATGGCACCTCTGTTGTTTCATGACTTTCAACATAGCCACAACCTTCAGCAGCAACGCTTGTGTTTGTTTGTAGGCTGTACAGGTCACTGAAACTTTTAAAAGATCACCGCAATCACCTTGACTTATAGCAGTTTAACTCAAAACAGATGGTATGCTTTTGTGTAATTTAAGATGTAGGCTATTGGGTAGAGTTTTTACCAAACTACAATTGAACAAAATCAAAAAGTCTCAATCACAGTTACAATTACAAAAAATTTGTACTTTAATTACATTCAGCCCACTCATTAAAAAACACTAGACACTCATGAAAACCAACAGCACACAAGATGAAATGCAAAAACACTAGATCTAGTGGAAAAACACTAGGAGTGGCACCAGTGGCCTGAACATGAGAGCAGACTCTTATCGTTGCTAGTGCTCTCTGGTCATCCTGAAGGCTGAACATTTGAACCAGCACGATGTGTGTGACTGTGTGTTGTACAATTCCTAATGACGTCTTAGTTTCCTTGACCCTGTACCAAACTTGAACAAATTTACACAGATCAATGACATTATTACAACACATAATGTCATTGCACAGATTAGCCTAAATACATTAATCTTGAAACTGAACTAAACGTTATGAAAAATTTAAACAGAATTATCAAATCCAAATTCCAAGTCCAAATCCGGTTAGTCAGAAATTATGAAATCCAAATCCATTCCCAATCTATCAAAAAACTGCAAATCCGCAGGATTTATATCCAAATCCATGTTCATCTCTGTTTGCACACATGTTGTGGTGATTTTCACGATAAATGTATTGAAACTTGTGCTTTGCAATGTGGCTTTCTATGAAGAAATGAAGCTTGATTGAATCGAAGTGTGTTTTGCTAAAGTGCTTTGTTGGAAGTTGAGCTTGAGATATTTCAATGGATGTGGAACGTTAACGTATCGCAAAACAGTTGCCAGGTTGTCATTTTTAATGCCAAATTCCAGAAATTTCGCCTTTTCAGATGTGGTTTGGCACGAGAAAATGCTGTTTGGCATGTACGTCATAGTTTGCAATTTTTTCGACTTTTTTAGCTGTGTGTGAAGGCTTAGAAAAAAGGTTGTTTGGCATTTTTGAAGGCTTGTCTTGCCGCTTTTCACTCAGCATAAACTATTTGTGAATATTAATTTTCTTCAACCTGTTTGGTATTTGATACAGTATGTTATTTGGCATGTTTTGACTAGCGATGTGGTGTATTTGGTCCATTGGATCTGAACCCTCAACATCATGTGACCATGGTAGCCTAGTCTGGCGAATTTATTGCTGGATTCCAAAAATCTGGCAAATTTTTGGAAATTTTTTAAAAGTATTTGGCTCCAAATTTTTTGGTTTGGCGAAATATACTTTACTAACGTATCATTTTCTGTAAGGTATTCCCTGAAAATTTGCTCCTGTGTCATTTTGTCAATGCCCTGTTTATTTGCATGCATGGATGATTTACTTACAATTCTGATGTAGGGTTACTAATTTTGAGCTTGCTGATGGTTTGAAAATTCGTGACATCCATTGAAAGAATGATAGTTTTGAAAGTAGGAGCATAGTTTGTAACAACAACAAGTCTTATTTAATAAAAATATTTTCAAAATATTGAAAACGTATATCATGCTTAATGGTAAAATACAAGGCGAAAGATAAAAAATCTGTAAACCACTGATTTCCAGTGAAAAAACTAATGTTGTGGTAAAGATGCAAACATTTCCAGAAGTTTGGTTATATTTGCTGAGTTTTGACTATTGTTTGAAGTGAGTTTGGTTACAGTTTTCAGTTTTTTTCTATCTGGCAACCCTGAGCCACAGTTCATCAGTTAGAAAGGTTAACTTTGTAGTGAAGTTTGTTGTCCTTGAGTATTTTGAGAAAACAGTGTGCCTCGTAGCTGAGATTATGGATATCATAAATTCAGGCCAAATGTAGCGAAAAGAAAAAGTGGAGCAGCTAAAAGGAAACTCAGAATAGAGCAAGAAAAACAAGAGAAGCAAATTAAGAAAAAGATGCCATGTATGCTGATATATGGGTTTGAGACAAGCTTGATCTCTAATATCAAACTTAGAAGCCATATTGAATGAAGGTAAGAATGAGTGCATTAAAACTAATGAAGCCAAAATAACGTTAAAGTTTAGTTATCAAATCAGCATAGCTGTAATTGAAAGCGATGCCAATTTTAACGTTTCACAACCACTAGCAACGTGAGAGGATAGACCTAAAGCAATGGCAGAAGCTGAAAGTAAAGCATGTAATTCACAGAAAACTAATCCAATATTTACCAAACAACGTTGGTAGTTGGCCAGGCAAAGCAACTGAAGAAATGCGTCGTGCAAGATTTTTGGGAACAACGAGGCAGTGAGGAATGTCAGCATGTACAGAAAAAGATGGTAACAAATTGCAATACTGTACGTCTTCCCTGTTTTATCCGCAATGCTTAAATGGTGAAACAGTGATTCCATCATGCTGCTGTTTTTCACCTGGAAAAGTTACTCTTTACTGTTTTGTATGCAAATTGTTTAATGAATATCGTGATGAAGAAGGATTTTTGGGGAATGGCTACTCTGAATGGAAGAATGCATATCGAAGCATATCTTCACATGAAATATCTGCAGCACATAAAAATGCTCTTATATCATTGACTGTAAGAAAGAAACTGGTCGCGTTGATTACAATCTTGCAAAACAAATTGATGAGGAATAGGGACACTATGCGACATTGGTTTTTATTGGAAACATGGGGACTCTTGAAAAATTGTGTCTCATGCCCCCTAAAAGCCTAATCTTTTATACAGTTGTTTTTTGTGTTTAGTCTCTTTCTGAATGCATATATACTAGCTTATGTGTATGGATCTGCTAATAAACAAAAAATATCTATGAGTGTTTCATTTAGTCATGTTCCACATGCAGCCTGTTGACAGCTCGTCTGAGACTACAGTTTTTTCTGTTCCCCTTTGAGCGTCCGCTTAGGCAAGTTCTACTGTACTGCACATTGTCACCTTTGTTTACATTGTTGACAAGAATTTTGCCTTTTATACTTTTGATTCCAATTATCTAGATAACTTGCTAAACTGACATTATTTGACGAAACAAAGTAGTTAGGATAAACACGGTCTGAATATATGTTTGCCAACTGCATGGATGTAAGCTATTAAAGATCACCTGTGCCAACAAAACTGCAGTATAAAGTGGTAATCAGTAACATGAGCAAAAACAAAAGCATAATGACATGTTTTCACCAAAGCCTGCAAGTTTAAAAGATATGAATGTTTCAAGTTACTAGCTTTCATTTGTGACATTGTTACCAACTGTTGACAAGTAGTTTGATTGCATTTATGCATTCTTAGCATAGTTCAGAAGTAGAAGCATTCATAAGTAGTGTGCAAATTTTTGGCATTATTGTATCATCAAATGTATTGACATATATTGATGGTATTATTTACCATGAATATTTTATACAAAAATAAGATAAAGCAAGTGTTTCTTGCAGAGCAATGAAGGAAAAGGTTTGGGCAACACAGAACACCCTATGCTAGATCTCTGCTACTACCATGGGCGTCCGTAGAAATTTTTCCAGGGAGGGAAACATCAGCATCTTGCTTATCATTTTCAAGTTGCAGATGATACAGTGTAAAATGGACATTCACAAAACCCCTTAAACTTTCTAAGCCACAAAGGAAAATGCCTCATTGTACAGTTACAATCACAAAAAATGCGATTCATTAGCAGCAATAGCCAGCAGACATGGGGTAATCATAATCGTCAATTGTAATCAATTATAATCGATTAGTTTTTTGAGTAATCATAATCGATTGAACTGACCAAAAGTGAAATGTAATCGTAATCAATTACGTTGCCAATTTAATCGTAATCGATGATTATTTTCTCGATTAAACTTGGAAATCTTCACCCTGCATCATTGTACGATGAACTGCAGTTGTAGTGGCTGCGTTTCCTCCTTTATCATCATTTGTTATGGTCATGTTTCAGGGGAGGATATTTACCTGTCTATGTGGTTTAAATCCAGACAGTCCAGAGGCAAGCACAGGGTTTTTAGCTAATTCTCGCTTTGTTCCAGCTAGCCTTCCTGTTGGCCGCCAGAAGTAACTTAGTGAGTCTAGTCTAGTGAGACGGAGCAACAAAAATAGGAGCTCTTCTTATAAACGGGTTCACACTTCGGCAACAGAATAGTGGGACATTACAAGAGGTGTTCGTTTCATTTATACATATTCAGGATAAACTTGTGAATGTAAGTACTGGAGTATGCTATGTATATAATTAGTACAGTAACTTATATATAGTAAATTAACCTTCTTTCAGAGGAATCAGGTACTTTAATCCAAGTCGAAAGTACCTTTCCACAACACTGATAACTAGCATGTGAACTGTGATCAACCAGATACTGGTAAAAAAAAACTCAACGAGACCTGTGAGGTTTTGTTAACCATTGACTATTGGTCCAGTAGACAGATGCCCAGCTATATTGACATCACTATTCATTGCATTTCAAATTAAAAGTTGCGCAATGCTATATTTGCTTGCAGACGATCGTAACCCGCAGTTAGAAATAGTCAGCAATGTTGAAATTAATACCAAAGGAATTTTCAGCATTGCTGGAGGAATGTTCAAACCTGATAGATGTCGTTTGTCTCATAAAATATTTGAAGCGTTGGTGTTTGTCAACTGTAACAAATATTTAAAAATTGATTAATTCAGCTAAGTTTCTCCTCTAGCTCAAACCTTTAGTTACGCCACCGGTTTGTTGACTGCACGAACATCTCAGTAACAAATCAAGGTTTTTTCTTTTTTAAGGTGCTTGATCCTTACATATGAGTAACTTCGTTTATTGCATTGATTCATATTGTATGTTGTCTGAAAATATACTTACATAAAACTATGCAAATGGGTTTCATTTTCTTCCTGAGGATGTTTCAAGACAAATGTAATCGCGATTGTAATCGTGATTACTTTCAATGTAATTGTAATCGATTACATTGTGATTTTGTTTATTCGTAATCGAGCAAGTATTAAGTAATCGTAATCGATTACATTTGTGCTGTAATCACCCCATGTCTGATAGCCAGGCATATTACAATAAATTGCACAGCAGCATTGCACAGCAGTCTATCTGCAGATTTTCAACGCAAGGTACTTCTACAAGTAAACACTACAATGATCTTTATCATGCTGAAGCCTCGAAAATCTCATACCAATTATCATCACAGTTTTTTCAAGAGCTGAAAAAGACACCACTCATGGAATATCTTAGACCAGGGCTGCACCAACTTTTTGCTATTGCCAGCTGCATTACGTTTACTTTTATGAATTATGGCCGCCAGTGAGTTCAAGATATTTTATGTTTTGCATTGCTTCTGTTCTGCTTTCACACACTGAGCCTACTCTGCTTATACACGTTTGTTTGGCCTTCTTTCTACTAAGTACTCCATACTCATTACTAATAGAGCAGACAAAGAGTTTTTACGGCCGCAGGTTGTGCACCCCTCTCTTAGACTAATAAACGTAATATTTATCTAATTATTTCTTCTGCGACGTTCCTGCAACAAAATGAAAATGCCATCATGTAGAGATGGCACAGGCAAGCGGTTCTGCAGCCTGGCCTGCCCGGAGCTAACAAGAAACTGCCCAGCCTGGCTATGCTCAACCACAACTTATTTGCTGGCCCGGACCGGCCTGTGGCCCGTAATACACCGTAACATTAAAAGCAAAGTAACAACACTTAAGTTTTCAGTTCATTGTCTTTTGGACAATAAAACCATGTAGTCCCAATGGCTATAGGTCAGCCAGAGCACTTTTGAAAACTTATTCGTCCGCTGCCTGTAACGTGACACTAACACACGACAAATGTGTGCTAGGCTGCACTACACGTGCTAGTAACATACTGAACCTAAACTAGTAACATACTGAACCTAATCCTTATGAATTTAAGCAGCAATTAAGTGAAATTTTTTTGGATTTAACCTCCACAGTTTTAAAGTTTTCAAAAATGTAGGATTTGAAAGTACAGAAGTCATCAAAACATGTAAGGTTCCGAGCAATGTTGCTGATGAGCTTATGTGATGTAAGGAAGACTTAATTCATAACCAAATACCATATTCACAAAATGTGTTTTGTTTTTGAATAAAGGTGGTGTTGTTTCACAATGGGAGGTTTTTTTAGCAGCATTTTCAGTTCATTGTTTGGTCAAAAGGAACGCAGAATTCTTATTCTTGGTCTGGATGGAGCTGGAAAAACAACAATTCTGTACAAATTGCAAGTGGGTGAAGTGGTCACCACTATCCCTACCATTGGATTTAATGTGGAGACATTGACATACAAAAACCTGAAGTTTCAGGTGTGGGATTTAGGTGGACAAACCAGCATTAGACCCTATTGGAGATGTTATTACAGCAATACTGATGCCATTATTTATGTGGTTGACAGCATGGACAAAGAAAGGATGAGCACTTCAAAACAAGAACTTGTGAGTATGCTTGAAGAGGAAGAACTAAAGAAAGCAATACTTGTTGTGTTTGCCAATAAACAGGATTTGGAAGGTGCTCTTACAGAAACAGAAGTTGCCAAAGAACTGGGTCTAGCTTGCATTAAAGATCGGAAATGGCAGATTTTCAAGACAAGCGCAGTAAAAAACATTGGGCTTGAAAAGGCAATGGATTGGCTTGTAAATGCAATTCAATCACAGTGATGCATTATACAAATATTTATTTTTGTGTTTAGATGCATAGCCCAGATAAACAAGACAAAAGATTTATAAGGGCTGTGACTTATCCCTTTGACTGCTGTGATGAAGTCAAGGTGGTGAGCAGTAGTCGCTATGCACTCTGTTGCGCAGTGACATGTCGATTTTGTATGGATTTATGTGCAATGTAAACTTCTGGGTAAAGCTCTTCTACAAAGGTTAAATAGTAGTTCAAAACTTTTTTTTCTGATTCCAGAACTTTGTAGAAAAACGGCATTAAATTTAAGACCCCACAGCATGCCCATCCTTGTTAAGTACTAGTTCCATTTTGAGCACATTTATATGAAATGCAGCTTTATTGCGACGGCTTTTTTTGAATGCCCCATAACAGTTGTTTTTTTGCAAGCAAGGTACAATCATCCGTCCCAAGTGCTCCTGCTTCTTCAATGTTCAATTCACCATTAGTCTGATCAACAAATTCTGAAACAATATGTGGGAAGCCAGTTGCTTGAGTTAAAGCTGTGCCAGCCGTATCTATGTAATATGAAGCATCGCTGAGCTGTTCATGTGGCATATAGTTGTTTTTCACACAAATTGAGTTTTATGTGAAAGCAATGGTTGCATGGTGCAGTAACCTTATTAGTCTCCTCTTGGTTGCTGCGCAGTTAATATTGAACCATCGACATGAATTGTATGGGAAAGCGATTTTAAGTTGCAGTAAGTAGTGTTTTTCATGGATTTTTACAAAAAAATGGAACGGGTACAACTGTTTTTGCTGGTAGATTTGTCGGTAGCATTTACTGCCTTGTGCACATCTATTCTCTGAATGGTAACATTCCCTGCTACCTGCTTTTTTTCGGTCATAGACCGAAATGTTTTTGAAACGACCCAAAAAAAATTAAGCCAATTTGGTCAGAAATACAGAGTAATGAATGGCGTTGTGGCGAGTTTTGATACAACTGTGAGACAAATGACAAATGTCTCACCGAAAAAACAACAGCCTGCTACTTCCGTTGCACTGTGGAAGAACCTAACTAAAATATCCGGATAAAGGTAAGATTTGACCTGGACAGCTAACCTATAGGCGTTGCCCCCTACAGCCGGTTGTTTTTCAAGTGGACTGTTTGTCAAGTAAACTTAACACAAACCTCATGTAAAATTCGATGATGGGCATGCTTTTTGAAGGTAGCTCAAATTTAAGTTGAAAGTTACCAACATGCGTCACAAACACAGTTGGATTTTAATGGCCGGTTGTATTTTGAGTGTGAACTGTCAAACCTAATCGGCAATCTTCATTTTTGTCTGGTTTCCTTCACGGGTCAGAAATTGCATCGCTGTGTAATGCGATTGTTTTTACCGTAAAGGTTATTGTGTTGATATAATGGAAGATTGGCGAAAGGAACACTCACAACCTTTACTGACCTGTATGGTAAATTTAATCTAGAGCGTGAGAAACGTTGCTTGGAAGGAAGCGCCGATTCACCGCGCATTTTATTAGCTCTTGCAGTGTAGATTAGTTCAGGTGATTTTGACTGATGGTTCGTTTGTGCATTTGTAAAAAGATAAACTTTTTATGCTGAGCAAATAAATCTGCTTGAACTGAATCATAAGCGCCTAAGACAGGCAGATCACATCAGAACAAATGTGAGCAGTTTGACGAGCCTTGTTGAACATAGCGATAAACGTAAATGCGGGCCTACATTATTAAATATAAGGCGTGTCGATAAGCATTTGTAAAATATACAACGGCGTCGCTATCTGCCTCAACGTTAACGAAAGTCCCAGTCAGCGTGTTCAACAATGGCTTCGCGTAACATGTGCGATTGCAAAAGCGGAAATGCACGATGATGCCACACGCACATGGTTAACGCGATTCACTACGACGCGTAAAGACTTGTTAGTTGCACATTTCAAGGCGGGGATGTATCAACAGACAAAGGATACTAGTAGTACCTCAAATGCATCTATGTGTCCGTACACTGTGCTCGCAGCACCCAGGAAGTATATAAAAGCGCTTAGATATAGACCAATATTTCATGAAACAACGCACAACGAAAGAAAACAACGGTCTTTGCACCCTCGTTAAGACCAGGCATCATTTGTACGGACAGCCACACAATTTGTGTAATTTGCCAACGGGATAATGCATCCTTTCTACGCACTTAAACAATTTGGTTTAACCGACAGTCTTCCATTTTTGCATACTTACAGATGATTCGCTCCTCCTTATGACCCCGTTCGATACACCACTTGCATAATTTGAGCATCGGGCGACACTGCATGTTTGGAGCAACATAAGCAGCACACTTTCTAACACTCGAGGTTAGTCTGCCAAAATATGCAGTAACAGGAAGATGCCCGACAAGAATATATCGTAATGGGAAGGCGAAGCGACTTATCATCGGGCAGCACGATACCGTACATCAGGATATATGAGCTACAACGGAACGGAATTGTTTCACAAGGATACGCCAAAAAGTTTTAAGGAAAACTAATCACGACACACGCAACTGCCACTATAATAACCAGCAGACCTTCAATACCAACTTATTCACATTCAACAGGTCACCTGCCGTATGTACACTTGCAACATACGAAAGGTGGCCCGTCACGTTTGTACAGAATGCATGACCTCAAAACACTGTCGTTCGACCTGATGGGAATACGTCGCTAGGTCTGGCGCTCTTTCAGTGAAAGATGTGTATGCACAGCCGGAGAACCAACTGAACACCGTTGGATTACTCGCTACGGTCATGAAAAGTAGTCCGGGATGCGTCAGCTACAAGCACATGCGAAAAAGTGCTTTAGATCAGAGCTGAAAGTTCTAATTTACATAAAAAGCGCCCCTACTTTTCGGTCCTGTTTCCGTTTAGATTACGCTAATGGCGAGCCGAGAAGATGGTGGTTCTTGAACGGGAAGTAAAGAGTTTTTCGTTCTTCGACCACTTACATCTAAGGCTTGTTTGTACCATGCTGTGAACCGTTCTACGTCATGTTTTCTTGTGCGTGCCTACTGCTAAATGTTCACAATCAGAACACGGCACTGAACGATGCATAGGTTGAGAACACAAGACGAGTGCGAAGGGTCATGAAGAAGCGACGTAGTAGAGCGCGTGAAGTTCGTAAACATCAATTGCGCACGGCAATAAATCTGGCACCATTACTTTTACTGTACACCACCTGGCACAGAACATTCGCGGCTGGAAATGCGATCAGGGTTTTGACTAAGTAAACACGGACACCAACGTCCTCCTTTCCATGGCCATTTCCACCGTACGTTAATATTCCGTATTGACAGCCGCAAATGTTTTGAAGCAATTTCGTAAATATCTTCAACATAACAGCAAGGGTAGAAAAAGTTTATATCGGTTAAGGTGATCCCTTCGAAGAGCTTGGCCCCACTTCGAATTTGTTACAGAAAAGCCCATCTTTTACGGAACGTTACCGACACAAGCACACAACGAAATAAATAAAGTCGTATAAACCAGTACAACAAACGCAGTTAGCAAAAGACGAAACTGTTGTCAAGGTCTTTTGCGCGTACGGTTGTTTATTACTCATCGGCCAAACAGTCAAGTATGGTACAGAAACGTGACAGCCATGATAATATTCGCTAGCACTCGCAGGGCTAATAATTGAAAAAAGCACTTCTGATCTAAGCATCATCTCGATCTGGTTACGCCAATAATTAATTCCACATCATTTGCGCAACATATATCCGCTTAAAATATGATTGCCCCACACAACCTTTAACCTAAGGGCAGTCAACTTGCGGCTCTATCCTTCCGGATAATTTATGTGTGTTGCAACAACGGAAGAAAACAGTTGAACCATTTGCTTATACTGTACTCCAACAGCCACAAGGCGAGCAAAAAACAACACGCTCACCCGCAGCCGATACGCAATAATCACCCAAGAAATACGCCTGGTGTATTGATTACTTAGACGCTTCCAGTCTAGCAGGGCATTGCTATTAAAACACGGCTTTGCGCACATCCGTTTAATCTGAACCTTTCTTATCACCATGCTAGCATACATTATAAATTGAGTGATTTTTCTGCTTGCAGCACATACGAACTTTTACAAAGCAGAGAGTAGCAGCTGAACAATCTTGGCCTATGATTCTGACGGTGTTTACAGCGCTATAAACGTCACTGCTGTGAGATGTGCTAAAACCATGTGGCACAGGAGAGATCCTTCCAGTAACATAGTTAATAGCCTTGCCATTAAAACCTAGGACTAGCGTAACGGCGTTGTTAACGAGAAAACAACAGATATGCAATTCAAACAGAGCCGCAGGTTCAGGAACGATGAAAGTTCTGCGGCGTCACTGCAAAAGCCGCAAAAGCGCATCAACGGCGAGGTAGCTGAAATGGCTTTGTGACATCGGCAGCTGACCTAGCAACCAGTAGACACCGGTAAGAGTACAAAAATCAAACCAGCAAGATGAAGCAATCAACGAACATTGGGTCGCATACGTACAGTGCAAGTTATGAATGATTTAACAAGCAGACTTCCTGATTCTATGCCTGTAAAAATGTCTGAACAAAAAGGAAACTAAAAACAGACATAAAATTTTTCTCCACTTGATTTCAACGACTGATGAGTCGACACGTTCGCAGGGTATGAAACAATGTTTCCAAAGTGCAATGACATTCAGTTTGGTGCTTCGAGTTTCAATCGGCCGAGTAGTCGCCATCACGCCAGCTTGGGTATGACGGTGAGTTGGGCTACACGACATCTTCGCTAGTCATTAACAAAGGGTTAATATACTCAAATCCTTCGAAGTCCGACTGATCGATCTTCTGAATGACGCTGAAATCATCCGGTGTTAACTGGACAGGTTCCTAGCGACAGGAAATAAAAGGTAATTCAGATGATCTGAAAACGTAAGCAAAACGCGGATGTGGAAATGACCAAAAATTCAAACTTAATCGGGAGTTAAAAAACATCACGATAATACGATGCCATGTTACATGGTGTTATGGTTGCTTGTTTTTTCTGCAAAATGGGCTTTCCAAAAATGGAAAAAATGTGGAAACATTTTCCAAAAATGGAATTGCAAGCGAGGATGGTGGAAAACCTGTTCAACGTGTTGAATTAGTAATTGTCGTGCCCACTGCATCAGATCGACGGAAAATTGATACAAAAAACAGAGTATATAATATTTTTTGTCTGCTGTCATTCATTTCCCTTTGCTTAATTGTTTACTGGAAACAACAACTAAATAGATCACCTGATGCGCTGGGAATGTAGCCTTAATTGTGACATTATTTCCGCTAAATGCTCCGTGTTGCAAATTATTATACAGTACGTATACCATGATACATTTTGATGTAAACTTAAATTCCTGTTTTATTTCGATCATCTAGTAGTATTTTCGTCTGGTTAAAGATGTGAGCTGAAAACAAAGGGAAGCTTGCGCATGCGTTATATGCAATTGCAAGTTGAAGATACCACCAACGCAACCACGGCTTCAAATACATTTTAAAATCTCTGACGATTTCAAAACAAACTACTACTGGTTTCACTGCAGAAGTACCAAATCCTGCTCTTTGTTTGCAGTAATAGTGATGGTTGGCAGAAAAGGGTTCCAAAACATGAAAAGAAACTGCGTGCTGTGACGAAAAGAAAGCAAGCACAAACCTGTGTGAACTGCTTGTCAAAATTCTCCAATCCGTGTTCATCTTCAATATTAGGTTTGTAAGGAGGAATTATCTACAAAACAATCAATACGGCATAATTGCGGTAGAATGCAACCAATTGGTGTATACTTAATACAAAAATAGCAGTAGTCTCCGTCACAATGGAGCTTCAAACTGTTTGGTTTAGAATTGCCGCACTGAAAACGCAACTACAACTATGCTTGTGGCATTAACTTGACGTAAGAATGAACACTGCCAACTCGGTTTTGTAAAAACTCGTTACGCTGCTGAAAGAGTAAAATAAAGAGGTAGCAAACAACATCTGACTTTGGTGAATGTGAAATGGGCGAAGCAATACACATTTGACAAATCACTGAACGCAGCTACAGTAGCAAAAATAAAGCGAAGAAAACATCAACGTACTTGCTTGGCATGCAATAAATCCCAATCGATGGGTTTAAAGAACATATGCTCCAAGATATCTTGGAAACCACTTTCAGGGTGACAGCCCAGACGGTCCTATGAAGCAAATATGAAATAGAATTTTGCAGAGAAGCGTTTGGCAAATCAACGGCTCTACGAGTGCTACGGATGGACCAACGAGACTTTCGGGCAATAAACACACTTCGAAAAAACAATCCTGTGCAACAATTAATAAACTTGATCTTTCAGCGGTTGCAGTTCATGGTGTTCACAAAAGCGCATAATTTCTGGCTGAACGAAATGACAGCAAATTATTTCCGGTTCGCACAAACCAGACAATTTCAACATGTAGACTACTTGAACGGCAGAGCCCACCAAAATTTTGACTAGGACTGAAAATAGGCGTTGGTAGTTTCGTCTATTCGGCTAAATTTTCCGATGATTTCACTTCCGGCTACAACACACGGTCTACGGGTACAAGTAGTTTAAAATATCATCAAGATAGATTGTTGATAGAGAACGAGAAACATGTGAACAAGGAATTCCATTCCTTCTATTTCAACAAGATCATCAACCATTCAAGTATTGCTTAAGTGAGATTGAGAGCAACGGTCGGAACTGGTTCACAAATATGCAGCTTTGCTGATAACTGCCGAGAAAGTTATTGTCTACAACTCACCTGTGGAACTTTATTAAGAAAACCTTTTAAAACTGAAGAAGCCCTCACTGACAGAGACCGAGGTATTCGTATAACCTTTTCCAAAATTACCTGCCACATCAAATATATTGTTGACAGAAACCGTGGACAAGCTTTTACGGTTTGATTGAAAACAGTGAGCTTGCCTGGAATAAATAGTCTTCAGTGTTCTGTTCAGGATTGTCTGCCATTCCAACTATGTCAAACGGACTTCTCCCGGCCATCATTTCGTACATGAGCACACCAAGAGCCCACCAGTCCACTGAGAAATCGTAGTCCTCACCGCGCAATATTTCCGGAGCAATGTAGTTGGGAGTCCCACAAAACGTAGATGTGGTGTCACCTTTACGAATGCCTTCCTGAAAACGTATGAGGGGCGTCACATCCATGACTCCACAGGATGTCCAGAACAGAATCGATACGTTTCGAAGATGCACCGTATATTTGCAATTCCTGTTATTGCAACCAAGCACACGGTGTGAAGCAAACTTGTCATTGAAGAATCTGCCTCAAATGTTTTCCCCTATATCAGTGGTTCTTAACCAGGGGGGTGCGTCAAGAAATTTCCAGAGGGTCGCGAGCCCTTACGCGCCCTACAACATAGTTTGATCAATGAATTTACTATTGAATACATTTGTTTTTACAGCTTATTTAAAGTCTGGGCGGCTTGCAGAAAATTACAATTACTTAAGGGAGGCGCGGTGGAAAGGTTAAGAACCACTGCTCTATATGATTTGAGTCACGTTCAAACGTGAAGAGGCTTAGACCTCAAAGTTTAAAATTCCTAGCAGTTGAAAACTGCGCTTTGTGCACGAAGCAACCGCATGGCATCTTGTCAGTCAAACTTGTTGAGATGTTTTTTAAACTTGCGCCCCGCGCTCTTGAAATGCTACAGGTCCCCGCGGTACCTTAATCCGGCACTGCAAATAACGAGTTCTCATTAACAGCAGTCGGTAGAAAACAAACTGTCGAACATGTTGAAATTATTCGCATTTCTAAGTTCTTAACAAGTAAACCTGTCAAGATATAGACAAGCAAAGTACTAGTGCGTCAAAAAAACTCGTCAGGTTTAGCACGGAAATCTACAGCTTAAAAACATCTAACAGCCGTATGATTACGACAGCTACTTTTTCTGAAACATTAGGCCCTGAACTGCTTTCACCAGAAAATTCATCCGATGAGGAACCCGTTTTATGTGACAGTACGTTTCAATTTGACAATATCAGGGCACACTGCTTAAATGCAGGTTGTTAAAATCACGCAGTTGAAGATAGAAGCCGAAATGAAGCTCGCAATGAAAAACTAAAAATTTAGCATGCTCGACGGAAATATAGAGCAAGTACGCGGGCACGATCAACAAGGATGACTGTATTTTAATGGGGGATGGGTGGGGTGGCCGCATAGGTTTCACAAGAAAATTGCCAGGCTGTAACTTTAAAGCTATGAATGTAACAATCTCTCTGACTTGACTTTGACATATTCAATCATCGCGATTACCGTAAAACCTCTATTTGAGCGCCACCTCCATTTGAACGTCACTACAAAGGAAGGGTTGAAAAATAGAGCGCCGCCCTCTAATTGAACGTCACTTTGATGACTTCTTCTATTTTGGAAATAGTTATCAAGCAAGCACGGGCCAATGCCGACATCACCGGTAAACGTGAACTTATTCAGCAACTTGATATTGATGAGGAAAGTATTGAATATGACGAGGACGGCTTCAACAGCGACGTGTCACTTGATTTTCACCAGTGCATCTGTGATTACTTACCAGTAATCATCCTGTATTCGGGTCTTTTGCTAATTACCGTATGTAAATGTGTTAGATGTTTTTTCTTTTCATTAATAAATTTTATCTCAAAATTCTGACCAGCTAGTCGAAAAATAGAGCGCCACCCTCTAATTGAACGTCACCTGTAATAGAACGCCACTATAAAGGAAGGGTTGAAAAATAGAGCGCCATGGCGGTGAAATACAGGTTTTACGGTACTTCTCGAAGCAAAACCAGGAAAATTGTTGGCACAATCGCAGCAAGAAGCATTCACGCCTTACCTTACACATGCCATAGTCAGTAAGCTTGATATGGCCTTCACTGTCAAGCAAGACGTTATCAAGTTTCAAGTCACGATAGATTATGCCTTTTTCGTGAAGAAAATGCAAGGCAAGTATAATTTCTCCAGCGTAAAACCTGTTGCACAAAAAATTGGTTTAAACGATGTAGTGCTCGGTCAGCGGGCAAATGTAGACAAATGCATCTGAACCATCATCACAGCCAGGCAAGTCAACTTTCAAATAAACGACATTGACGTCAACCAAGGCTCTTGTTGATCTGCAATACGAAATTCCTGCGCGGCTTCCAATTTTGTTGACATAGATATAATCGCTTTTTTAAATGATTAGAATTGACTCTGTGAATACCAAGGGCATTAACGGCGCAGTCAACTCGAATAGAAGTCAAGAATGGACCGAAACTGTATTAAGCGGAACAACATCAGCACACAATGCCCCACGTCTGGAACTGCAGCGTTCCGTTACCATCACAATTTTCCAAGAACCCAATCTCAACAACGACGCCCAATGCAAAGCACGAAGCTCGCGTTTAAGCAAGGCAACCTCTCTCTCTAGGTGGTCTTGCAATTCGTGTAACGGTGTGAAGAAGTGCTGCAGCGCAGTCTTCACGAAAGGAAGTCGTGAACAGAGTGAAAACTATATCACTGAAAGAGCAGCGGTAACCAAAGCAAACGTCTGGAACTGTAGCGCTGCGTCAACATCGGTCACCATTTTCCACGAACTCAATCTCAACAGCAAAATTGGGCATTGATATGCAGGTCCAGTGCAAGTAAAAGAAAATAGCTAACAGAGCAAACGCAACGCTGATTATGACAGCTACAGTTACACACTTGCCAGAATGCTTTCGAAACGCAACTGTGCCGAAATTATTAAGATACATTATCAAAATCACGAGAGTTTTATTTTAACAGTGTTTGACTGTGACGCAAGCTTACTTTCACGGCAGGGAAACTGATAACATAGATTTTTCATCAGCCTAAATTTAAGCATGCCAACCTCAGCAAAGCAGGATCTGCCACGAACGTTCGCATTACAAAGGTGCAAAATTCTCCACTCTAAACCACCCAGTTGTCCACAGATTGCGTCTGGACAAAATTGCAGAGCTGTCACGAACTTACGCAACTGAGGAGACCTGCCAGATTTCAATGGGAAGCCCTGGCGGACAATTTTGCAAGGGATTTTCTACAGAGTACTTTTCCAGATAAAGGCATAACGAGGGAAAGATGCTATATGTGAGCAAAGAAAATGACTTAACCCAAGAAAACCGAAGTATTACGTCTCATAGAATCCTGTTTCAGTGTTGTGGAGCACTCTTAGAGGGCAGTGACGTGCACGCAACTGGTGAAGTTTCAGTACCTTGGGGAAACTTTCAGAAGTTGTAATGTAAAGAGAACAACGAAGTGGCCAGCGAATTTGCAAAGGTTAACATAGCTATGCGCAAGCCCCGACGTTCAAAACCAACACAAAACGAAAAGGTGTCCAACCCCGTACGGTTCTTAATTTTTCAGTCTTTGCTCCGATCCTTCCGCATGACTTTGAAATTCTGGCGATGACTGAAAGTGCGTTATCACAAGAACACACTGCACTGATAGGGTTTCTTATGAAGAGAAAGCGCTACAATGATATTCGTAAATCTTTTAACAATTAATGAACCACTTGTTTTAAAACTCAATGACTGCAATGGTTCGACCATGTTATCAGTTTGCTCCAAGAAGGGTTGGCAAAACAAGATCTGGCTTCACCCACTAAAAACAATCCAAAAGGTAGCCAAGGACCAGGTGGCATTATTCCCGACCAAGGATGGTTATGCCTTTTTGGGGGCAGCAGAACTGGTGAAGATCGCAGTGAACTACAAGGTTTTTCAAAACCTTTGGTTGGTGTCACCACGATCCGAAAGAGAGAAAATGTTCCATTTGCATGAGTGTTGAAGACGCCTGCTCAGTAGACGACATATACACTCGGTAAACATAGCGTCTGATTCATTGCTATGGAAGCATTTCTGTGAGTGCAGAAGATGGTAATGATGAACTGCAGCAAGATGACTGGCAAACCACTGTTCAGCCTATGCTTAATTGCTATGCGTAACAACTGGGCACATCACCAATGCAATAATCCGCGTCTGTTGCGCGTCGCGTACTGGCTTGAAAGGAAATCGATGCGTTTCCGTGCAGGGTCCCTGAAATCCATTCTGAAATTTTGAGATCAATGACTCAAACCGGAAAAGCTTTTCTCGCGGTTGCGAGATCTATTTAAATTTTTAAGGGAGCATTTAGCAAAATAAGCCTGGAGCCTTTGAGGAAACCAGGGGCACTTGGAACGTCTACCCCTGGGTTTTTTTCAGTCAGAATGTTTGAAAATATAGGCTAAAAACACTGTTATGGTGAGTTTTCATACAACTGTGAGACAAACGACCGAAATGTTTTAGTGACCAAAATGTCTCAGCAAAAATGACCTAAATGTTTCAGCGAAAAAAAAACCCAGGTCTACCCATTCCCTGAAACTGACCGTTCGAAGAAACTAACGATTTCATTTCGTGTATGCGCCACTGACACGCAAGTAACAGATATGTTTTACGAATTTTTAACAATGTGCAGCTTGAAAAAGCTCAGACGGATTTCCACTGTAGAAACATCTACATAGAAGACAAGTAATATTGTTACCTGGCATGCTCTTCAGGAAGCTTTCTCTGCCGCTGCATGTGAAACATCAGATCACCGCCATTTACATATTCGATCACAAAAAACAACCGGGCAGATGTCTGCAAACAAGTATTCATCTCACTGTGGTATACACACGAAAGCGGATCAGCGAGAAAAGCATTTTCATTGATTCCTGATGATGGCTTACGCGTAAGCCGAAACGTCGAATAAAATAAATGTTTTCGATTATTGTGGCTGTTTTGTTTGCAATAGTATCAATATAGCAACCTAGCTGTTTGATTTTAAACCCTTAACCGAACCAAAACATTCTTCTCAGATAAAGTAAAGAACAATCGCTCTTACCTGATCGTCTAACAAACAGCTAAAAACACGTTTACCTTCTTCAAGTTTTATTTGTCTCATAGTTTACACGCTGAATTTGTTCACTGCGCAGAAATCTGGCCTTTTTACAAGGCAAGAAATCTCACATGAGAGTCATCTAGGCAACATATCTTGCCTGAAGTACATACCATCAAATGCAGCTTGACATTTCACAAAACATTAATTAGAATTAAAGGGGCTTGTGAATTGGGTCAGTTTTTTTGCATGCAGTGTTGTGATAAGTAAAATATACAATAAGTACATTCATATTAAGAAAGAGTGGTAAAAATGATCGTAATTACTCTTGCTTTCCTTCCAACGTTTCATCCGCAAATTGCTTGCAGATTGCAGGACTGAAGATGCCTAGTGTTACGTGATATCGATTTCCCATTAAAAATTTTCGCCGATTGCAAAAAATTCATCTGTGGTGACTCGTTAGTTAAACAATGATAGCAAATGTAAAGTACAGATAAGCGCATCAAAAAGTTAAAAGGCCCTTCAAGGAACAAGCACAATATGTCAAAATTTTAAAATCGCGCAAACCACTCGCACAGGAGTAAGACCGTGATTGACATCACGGTAACTTGCATTACGAAGATAAATTAGATTACACGTTTTTAAGCAAACGTGGTCTTCGGGTCATGGTGCGTCCAAAATGAAATAACACTTACCTGAAAGCAGGAATGTAGGCCAACAAGGAAGGGATAATTAGAAGCGGTTTCAAACACGTGTTTTTCCGTTTGTACCCAATCAATATCCTCTTCATCTTGCACAAGTTCTTTTTTTATTACCTAAGCATATAACTACACTTTGCAACAGTGTCATAAAACACCACAAAACCAAATATAGCGCAGACAAGAAGATGCAACATGATTTAGTGAAACGATAGCGTATTAGCACTTGACATAGATCAGGCATACTGTATAATATAGAAACAGTTATTGCATTGCTATCAAGCTGCCCATGTTAAACTAAGCACCTGTCAAAAATATATTTTTCTTCTTCACACGCAGAAGTCATACACTTCAAGAAGAATTTGAGAAAAGGACAAGACTATTTTAATCTACAAAAACGTGCCCTTGATTGCAAAACTCGAGCATTTTCAAAGTTAATGTTTCATAACAGGGTCTCTAAACTACGGCCGTCGGGCCAAATCCGGCCCGCAAAGCCATTTTGACAATAATAAAAAAATAGTATAGTTACGAAAAAATTGATTTGGTAGAATGCAACATACCCCGAAGCAATCACATTACGTAAGATGTCCGACCGGCGAACTGTTGTGTGATAGCATATGTGGCTCTCGAATTAAAAAATTTGGAGACCTCTGTTTTATAATGGGGAGAACGATTGCTTTGCGTTCAAAGGCTGCGTGGTACTGCTCCAGCATCTATAGCTGATGCCGTTTCAAACAAGATGAATTAATTACGACACACACAAATCAGCTTGATCCTTATTTGAAACGAGCACATCGTCTCGGTTCGACATCAAAACCGTGGACATTTTAACAAACGATTGCAAACTTTTAAATAATTTTCCCAAAAATCCATCTTCGCCCATTTAACCTGGTTTCATAGCTGAAAACGAGATTTTCAGCATTAAACCAACTCGGACCAGGTTTTTCAGGAAAAAGGCCTTATGCGGCCCTGGCAGCGAGCGCAAACAATGTATCTTGTGCAAAGTGCTCGTGCAGCAATACTTCATCTTTTACAAAGTACTCCTTGAAGGGTCAAACTTTTATTTGAAATATATGGTAATGGCTGTTTATGCATTACAATCGGTATGCTATCATTAATCATACAACCACAGTTGACTGGAATGGTTTTATGCCAGATAACATTAATTTAGAAGATCCTGCAGCACTTTTGTAACCGTATTTCTTCGATTGTAAGCCGCGGCTTGTTAACTTTTTTCTCAATTCATGCGGCTTATAATCAAGGGCGGCTTATACAGGGTGTCCATAAAGTCCTGCACACATTAAAAATTTTTATATCGCAAAAATCACATAAGGTAGAAACTTTACATTTTCGACAGTGAATTATACTACCATAAAGTTTGTTTGTTATTTTTTACAGGTTATTTTATTGTTCAGATAAGCAAGAATAAGTCATTTTTAATAAAGGCGTAAGTTTGCAACAAAGTATGAAACATGTTGACCATTCAACAAAAAG
>Ga0210059_1005102_pt1 | contig 21106 bp, 13 predicted proteins | sample Ectturendosymbi2_FD_188042 | JGI IMG/M metagenome (GOLD analysis project Ga0210059, IMG submission 188042) | Ecteinascidia turbinata endosymbiont from Florida, USA - Sample 2 (SPAdes) (version 2) | ecosystem: Host-associated > Tunicates > Ascidians > Unclassified | place: Key West, Florida...
AAGAGCAATAAATGAGAGAAGAAAAAATGGTGCGCCAAAACAAAAGTGATGACAAGAGCAACGTCTAAACAAGGGCAAGTCTATCATTTAATGCGAGGCAAAATATTTGTGAAGATAAGTGGCTCAACAAAATCAGCGCTAGCATCAACCAGCACAGAATTATTTTGCCTCGCATTAAATGATAGACTTGCCCTTGTTTAGACGTTGCTCTTGTCATCACTTTTGTTTTGGCGCACCATTTTTTCTTCTCTCATTTTTTGCTCTTTCCTCCCGCTGTGTGTTTAAACTTATTGTTACTAGTTGGTCTTGTTTTGTTTGTGCTTACTCTAAATGCTTATTTGCAGTACGGTACTGTCAACGTTAGCTCAGTATGTTTTTCACGCAACCTTTGTCTTTGTTTCGTAATAATCACTGCTTTGCGTACTTCCACTCGTTTTCACTTTTAATTTACTTGGATTGAAGATGCCGTATGGCGAAATCGATTTCCATTAAATAACATCAATGCGTGCTGATTTTTGTTACTTGTGCAGTGTGCACAGACAGTGCTCCTGTAAATACACGAATAGGATTTCTAATATCTGGACTATTTTTGACCAAGATAAAGAAATGAACAGCTGGAAGCTGTGTATATCACGTCCAACAATCGTAGAAAAATGTAAAACTTAACGATGGCCTGATATTTTTTTATCTGTGTTCTTGGTTTTTTATTCACTGAAACATTTCGGTCATTTTTGCTGAGACAATTTGGTCACTGAAACATTTCGGTCATTTGGCTCACAGTTGTATTAAAAGTTGTCATAACAGTGTTTTTTAGCCTATATTTTCACACATTCTGACCGAAATGACTTAATTTTTCGGTCATTTCAAAAACGTTTCGGTCTATGACCGAAAAAAAAACAGTCTGTTATTCATTTGCAATTTTTCCTGTGGTGTAACCTGCTCGTAAGTCTGCTAACCAACGATCTTTCTGCAAATGATGGGAGAAACGAGCTCTTCCCACAAGCTGCGTTTTTCGCAAACAGCCATAGAATGACTTACCCTGCGCTTTCACAACATCTAGGAAGCCTTGCTTAAGTGCCGAGTGATGAACGAGAGCGTCATAGAATGGATTGGCGTAACAATGGCGGGCGCAACGAAAATAGGTCAACAAGTGAAGTTCTCTCATGTGGTGCCTCGGTATGTAAGCATCACAGCCGGCCGGGCGCGTGGTGTGGCATCATCAGCAAAAGGTGTTTCACCTGCGACCATCCAAATCCTTCAATTCTATTTATCTCGCTCCCCCACCTCTTCTCGAAGCAGGCTTTCAGGCACAGCTGTTCCTAACATCTGTTTTTTTATCGCCGCATTTCATCTGTTTTGTTTTTCGCACTCCAGCGTGACGTCGGTTGCTGTTTGTCGTAATATGATGATGACTACTTCGCATTTTTCTTTCTTCGTTGTAGGTAGCAAACTGTGAGTTACTACGAAACAAGAATGTGTATTTTACATATTGTTTGCAATCGAATTGTTAAGCGGTGTATGTATGTTAAGCTAGTATTAAAACCGTACACCTCATTTTCATTGTTTCTCACAGTTTTTTTATTTTTATTTTTTCAAAAAAGCAAATTCGCCTGAGCCGCCACATTCTCACCTGATAACAGTTGGCAATCGAACTTTTGATTTTCTTAACTTTTATAATAAATGAAAACGGACAAAATTACCTGAAATGCTTGCTGGCTTCGAACATATTTAGCGCTATACTACAGCATAACATCCACTATAGTACAACCGCAAGACGAAAATCGACAGGTTTTTCGATAAAGTTTGCCAAAGGAAACGCTGAAACCACTGTTACTTCCAAGCAATTTTGTTGTTAACACTGATAACATTTCTAGATATCAGTTGACAACAGTCCAAACCTACTCCAGTCGAGCTGGTTTGAACAAGATATTGCAACAGTGCGGAAACAGTAGTTTTGTGGCATGTTTTTGCAGATACTGTCACGATTACGACGAAAGACAGATCGTGGATTGGTGCTTGGTGGTTGGGTTATCTGTTAATCGGCGCCTGGGTGCTTGTAGCAGCGTTGCCACTGTTTCTATTTCCAAAATCCATGAAAAAGGAAGAAGTATGTAAGGAATGCGTGGACGGCGGTGCGAGCGACATTGCAAAACCACTCACGAACGGCGCGATTGATGTACACTGGAAAAACTCTTCAGCAGGCGCTGTCGTGAAAGTAGACAACGTCTCAAAGAAAGCAAACCTTACTGAAAAAAGTTCGAACTGTTCGCTGCTATTGATGAGCGACAAGAAAGAAGACCAACGTGAAACCCCGCGTGTTGGATTTTGCCAAGGCAAGTCACTGGGAGAATAGCGGTGTTGTTCTGCTGTTGCGTTGTTATAAAACAGTTATTGCGGCTGGTAACCAGAAAGCTACTCGCCTTTACCAAGCATGGACAAAGGCATGGGAGCGGGCACCCGTAAAGCTCTTAATCTGTCAATATGAACTTGTCCAAATTATCTTAAAACCGTCAATTCGTATTTTACATCTCATTCAAATTAGTTTACATAAGCAAACCATCCATTTTCTTCTCGTTCCGTCCGCTGTCTACCTTTGAATGCAATGCAACGAGTCAAAAAGCTTGCCTGCCCCTGACTCACAGAAGTGTTGCCCAAATGTTGCGATTGGTGTGAAACGAAAGAAGAGCATCAATTTTTGGTGCGTTCCGATGATCATATATCATGTGTTTCCGAAATATTCAATTTCCATTCCGAAAACGATTTGAAAAACAGACCTTTCATAACCTAACGTTGCTGCTTTGTAATTTTGACACCAATTTTAAGCTTACAGAGGGGAATTTATAGGTGTTTAGAACCAACGTTTAACCGTCCACCCTCCGTTTGAATGTACGTTTCTGTGGTTGCATCGGAATCTTGCAATAAAGCTAACAACGATTGCTCACAGATTTTTTTGACACCATCAGACGCTTGGTGACCAATCCCGTCTATCTCCTCATCGTGCTCGGCTATTCAGGCCTGATGTTTGTCGTCGGTGCTCTCACTGCTTTCATGCCTAAGTTTCTCCAGGAAGTTTTCCGGAAGTCTGCCAGTTCAGCCAATTTAACATTCGGTATGTCGCAATCGACGTTGCTGCGTTTTATTTGCAAAAACGTAAAAGAAACGCGCGGGACATGACCTATTGATATATCCTGTTGGCCGCGAAAAACGAAGTTGCTGTTGTTTGCGGTTCTGAAAAATTGGTTATAGTTTTGTATTGCGCTGTTATTGAACGATACTCTGGAAAACCAGCAACCTGGTCCACGTAATTGAGCAGTGTTTTATTTTTTTATGATAATGATTTTTGCTATTTTTACTAAACGTTTCAATGTTTTCACAAAACATCACAGAAAAATTTTGTCGAATACACACATGCCGAATTGCGAAAAACGTTTTTCAAGTACGTACTCTCCACAATGGGAATACGCAAGGAATCTATCGGCAAATTTTTAATACGAAATCGATTTTACGTAGAAATACGCATCTGCAGTCCTTATTCAAATATAATCTTTTTTCGCCTACGTAGAAGGCTTCAGCGTTGAAAGTAGAATCGAAAAGTATTATTCAAACTGTGTGTAATGTTTGAAAACACTATAGTTACAAATTTGCCCACACACACGGGTTTCAGGGCAGGCAGGATTTCTTTGACCTTTTTGTCTCTGCTTTCTGATCTTTAAGTAATGCAAACACAGCAGCAAAACAAACGGACTGCTCATTCGGTCAAGAGATCAAGATATATATAAACCTGCCCAATTAGGCCCCACGAAAAGTTAAACGAGGTGGCTCGGAAGGAAGACTGGTTGTCCGACAGTGCACTGAACCGCAGCACGCATTATGAGACAATCAAACATGCTCCTCAGATAATCCAATCTGGCGCCTGGTACTCGGATGAGAATGTTTGTGAGAGCGCGGGCCACAACCGAGTTTAAATCAATGGTGGTTCTCACCACTCGTTGATTGGGCGTTGTAAATTATATGGAACGGCTTTTTGCCGTCACTATCGGCAAACAAATGCTTTTGAAGTTAATATCTGTTCGGAAGTCTTGTTTGTTGTAGTTGCGGGGTTTCACGCGGTCTTTGCCACTCACGCACGTTAGGATTGAGATTTGGCAACAGCAGATTATGTGATGAAAAAGCATGCACAGGTCGGAATTGTTTGTATCAAAACGAGTGCCAAAACGTTTTGAATTACCCTGTCAATAGTTGGGTGGCACATAACGAAGGACCAATTTAAAGTTTGTGGTTTTTATCGCGCTTGCATCATTTTTTGATTGTTGCCGATTCTTTCTTCAGTTGCATTCTTGTTTCCCTCGGCGCTTTGTTTGAGCTGTCGGCTGTCACAATGCAATGCATACCTCAAAGGTTCACGTAACTGTGGAAGTGCCGGTGAAGAAAAGCAGGTTTACCGCGCATCTGTTTTTCAATTCGGGCAAAGCGTTTTGCACCCGATGGTAGACGCGAGATATCACAGATTTGATCAGAGACGCCACGTTTCATCAAAATGTGCAAAGAGATCCGGCGCGTGATTCACCAAAAATGATCTTCAGTGATCTTGGCACGGACTGTCTCGCGCCCCACTTTCCGGTCCGTATGCGTTGAAGCATGCAAATCAGTGGCAACACGATAGAGGTCTTGCGTCACGCGTAGGGCTGGATTTGATATAGTTTGCGCACATTCCATCGAGATGTTGACCAACTGGTTGAAACAGAAGCTCCTGGCGAGAAAAGTCAAACAAGCGAACGATCACTGCACGCAAGCGAATTAATTTGAAAAATATCATTATTTTCTGAAAAATGTCGAAACTTCAGACATCTTCAGAATTACATTTCGAAACTTTAGATATCTTCAGAATGACTTTGTTTTCTAGTAAAAGACTTAGAATAAAATTAGCCCTTCTGAGATAGTTTGTTTTGTATACCAGCTGCTCCAACCACAAATTACCGGCACAGTAATTTCCAACACGTGTTATCATGGTTCTGCACAGCTGCTGAGTTTTATGCTTGAGCAGCTTACCATGCCAAAATGGAAACCGTCACACAAAACGTTAAAACAAGCGTGACGAAATGTGTTCGGCGATGTGTAGCTTGTAATTCAACTCTCCAGAAAATCTGCGGACGACGATGTGGCAAGTAGGAAGGTAGGTAAATTGCACGGTGGTTAATACCGTTTCCATGGGTGGCCTTAAGCGTCCGCTCTCGCAAAAAGAGAAAATTTGTGTCTACAGCTTTTCTCTTGAAAACTTGAGCTCGGTCTTGCATGATACTGCTCTGGTTCGTTCCACCAGTGTTCCGTGCTAGCGGATTAATGCTTTCACGTGGAAGTCTTCGAATTACGACACGAAAGCCACTTATGTACACGAGTTGCCGTCCCGCATCTCTTCCTCTGTAGTCTCCTTGCTATATTCAACTGTGCATCAAACCTGGGGTAATCGTCGAACGCGGCATTGGCCCTTGCGCGTCAGCGAGCATTATCCGTTGCAAAGGTATGACCAGTTTTTTGCCTCGCTTAAAAAAAGCAAAAAATCAGGCCTTATTTTAAGACAAATATTCAAGCACGTGTTGAAGGCGTTGTGGGCTCACGGCTCAGCTGCATGAAAATTTCAACGGTACGGTGAAATGTTCATGTGAGCTTCGCAAAGAAACTTTTCTGAGCACCATCAACCATGGAGCGACATTCTTCAACAGGCTAATCGATTCATGAGCATTTTTGAGAAATAAGAAGGTGACCGAATAAAGAAAATTTTACTCGCGAATAACGTACGCGAATTTCCTCTTAATGCAAGCCGCACTCACATTTGTGGAGACTTCGTACCTGAGAAAGCTTATTGAGTGTCCCTGAAACAAAATACTTGCTAGTGCAGGTTTGAAAATTCAACTATTGGTATCCACTTCATTGAGGTGCCTCAACATTTTCTTGGTCAGGGGGGTCAAGTAGAAAAAATGTAGTAAGTCCGAAGCCGACCAGGAATCGACATCTTTCGCATTTTTTAAACAAGTGTGTATGCCGCTTAGCGGCCACAGTTTCACTCTTCCAATGTGATTATGAGGCACTGAAACATTAAATGAAAAATAAGCTGGGTGCGTCAAGCGTGACAGCGTTTGTGGGTAAATACAATGGTTCAGCGTAAAAAGTCAGGACTCTAGTTGAAAGACTGCCCAGCGCGTAAACAAACAGTTCGTTTTCTTTCCTCTCCTGATCGGAGAAATGTGTTCAAAGTGGTGAGGCAAAGCTGCAGGACAAATCTTCTGAGCACAGTAGCGTGCGCTTAACAGAGCGGCTCGGATACGCTTTAAATGAAAAGCTTCTTCATGTGGTTCTTCATGGATCATGAAGCTTTTCGGTCAGCTTTGTTCTCCACAACTTAGCGGCAACGAACAAATCTGGATCACGCGCAATGACAGTAGAAAAACTCCGTGGCAGTGAATCACATCGAAATAAGCTTTTGTTTATCTGCCAAATTACAAAGCTTCAGCATTGTGGGATGGAAGTTGAAATGAGTGCAAGGCTTTCGCTCGAACAGACTCGTACGTGGAGTGGGCCCTGGGCTGGCCCTTCCACTAGGCCAGCTTGGTCCAACTACTTTTAAGCTATGGGCCATTTTACAAAAATGTGACAACTCGCGGGCCACTTCTAATAAAATGATGTACAACGCAACAGATCCACAACATTTGAAACTAAAAAAGGGAAGGTAAGTGAGTGCGTCACTGAAATTATTACACAGTAGCAAATAGCATTTTATTACAAATCTCTGTCAGAGGGATGGTTGTGGTAGAGACTTCTCTGACATTATCGTTCCTTTATCAATGCTAATGCTAGTGTTACTGGTGAAAAGTCAGAGACTATCGTCCAGTGTTTCGTCTGCCAGCCGATTTCTGTTTTCAGATTTGACTTGCTTCATCGTAGAAAATGCACTCTCACACACGCATGTGTTTCCAAACATCGAGTGCATTTTTAGTGCGAAATCTTTCAGTTTGGGAAATCTGTCTTTGCTGACTAATTTCCACAAGCTCTCTGCAGTCTCTAACACTGTAAATATTGTGCGTTTTTATTAAAAAATGTTACGCTTGTTCTAATAAAATTGCCTGTTGCAGGGATGGGCAATTAATTTGGCTCGAGGGCCACTTTGAGAAGGCTGTGTTTTGTGGATAGATAGACAGATTTATGTGCTCTTCAGGACAACGAACGCCGGGGCACTGAAAAAGCAGAGGCTATCCAGACAGGTGACTTAGAGGAGGGTTGGCGGCGCGCCGTACCTTCTAATTTGATCGTAAAATCAATAAATAAAACAAAATGGTATACAGAAAAGGTATCATTCGTTGTTCTTGTGCAAAGGCACTTTATCCAGCGCAAGCAATTAAATGAGACAAATATAACCTCACACGCTTTTCAACAAATTTCAAATGTTAAGATTTTTCCGGAATGCTTCCGCGGGCCACTGAAAACATTGTGGCGGGCCACATGTGGCCCGCGGGCCTGTAGGTGGACCACACTGCACTAGGTTAACTAGGTCGCCACCTAGATAGAGCGTATCCATCAAGGGCCGCAGAATCCTTGGTTTCCATGTCCCGAATGTTTTAGTGCAGTGGTTTTCAACCATTTCTGTATTACGACCCATTACAAAAACCCACTATAACCCAACGACCCAATCTGAAACTCGAAGAAAATGTAGCTGTGTACGTAAATATCTACTCGCATTCTCTCCAAAATTGGTTCACCACCCTCTGGGGGTCGCGGCCCCAGGTTGAAAACCACTGTTTTAGCGTGACATGTAACTATTGAAGCTTGGCCAGGTCGCAAAACTGTCACCGGTCGGCCGTGTGTGCGCCGCATATCCCCCAAAACGCAGGAGTGCAATTTGCAATAGCTTTCCATTGCGCAGAATTGAACTTTTTCTGGTATGTACGCAATTGGCATGGAGCGAGAATTAAAATCGCAGTGGCTGAAAACGATTGCCGTGCTCGCGCGGATCTGGTTGATGCACTGCACGGCAAATGTTTTTGCATATCGAGGTTAAGCTGTTAGTTGTGCTGCAAATGGAAACCGTGTATTAATATTTGTAATTGTCTACCGTAATTCTCTCACGAGAAAGCACTGTGAGCTTAGTGAACCTTCACGAAGGCCAAAAACGGTACTGCTGTCGAACTTGAAAGGGCAGAAGCCGTTTTGCAACTCGCTCACTGCTAATCGACAGCTTTGCACGCGCAATTGTCAAGCCCGTGACTGTGGGCCACTGCTTTCACAGGCTAGTCACGTTGGCGCCGACCTCCCGGATGCGAGGCGCAACGACAATGCCTGGCGTTCTGCCTCCTGTCACGTGGCTAACAAGTAATCTTTTGAAATGCGATAATCAATGTTTGATTGCAAAAATTCACCGTGGTGCAGAACGCCAGCCTAGCCGTGACCTTCCAGCATCGGACACTGCTGGATTGGTGCCGGAAACTATGAGCCACCTGAGTGGGCAAGATACAAAGTACGTTTCAATTGTGCGCTCTTGGTGGCGAAAACACTTAAAAGAAATTCAAACGCATGAAACAGAGCAGGACTCGATGTGGACAGCTTTACAACTTTAAAATGATTCTTTCCGCCTGGAACACGTTTTGACGTCATTAAAGCAACACAGGTTGAAACCCAAGTTGTTCGATCGCCTTGAAGTTCGCTTCGAAGCAAGTGTTGCGGACGTTTGAACACATAATCTCAAGGCTTCTTGTTCGTTGCCAAGTTTTACGCATTTCCGGATTGAGTTTTTATCTATACACTTTGTGTTGTTCTACTGAAAGACTCTCTAAAACATGGAATTTTGTCTCAACATCTTAGCAATGTTGTGTTAACATGTTTTTGTCAGTACAGTTTGGTCAAACTCTTCAAAGACCGCGGTACAGTTACGCTGTGCAAGGAGTCGCAGCTTCAATTCTTTGCCGAAAGGAACACCGACTAAGTGGCCAAAACATGGCTAATGTAGACAAAACTTAAAAACTTGGGCGTGTTTCATAATTATTTTTCTTTCTCTGCAGCATTGTTGCATATTTTCGTAGCGTGCTTATTACCTCAACAATCATAGGCGCAGGTTAAAGTCCATTAGAAATTGGCATTAAATGATAAAAATTTCGGTACGAAGCGTAATGAGAAGCTCATCTTCGAATATATCCCCAACTGCGAATGTGACCTTTTTGCCGGCCGCGTTGCTTTCTTCAAGTCTGTTTACAACAAGCTCGAAGTACTTCATTGGCACTTCCTCCAACAAGGTCGTCGTCTGTAGGAACAACCGCAGCCGGGAAGCGGACAACAGCCGAAGAAGTCGCACATTGCCCTAATATGCGCTCGATTCGCCAACCATCAAACATTTACAGGCCAGGACAAAGCAATCACTGCGATGCCGCTCGGTCAGGGTACAAAGCTTGAGTTGCCACGCACGAAGCTTTGTACGCGCATCGAAACCGTTCCAGGCGCAGCGTTCTTGATTCACTTGCCCCAACCGCTTTAAAGTCCTTTCGAAGATGTGCCGTTTCATTTGCGTTTATAAGTGTTGTCGGCGTAGAAGATTTGACATACGCTGGTAATCAAGATAAAGTCGAATTGAGTTGGCTGAAAGCAAAATCTTGGGGACTACAAAGATTATTTGAGATTTTTGTCTGTCCTTTCACATGTCTGGAACATATAAGAAGGAAAGCGTTTGGTTTTCAATCTCTCAGAATTTAGTTGCTTAGCTTACAACGGTTGCGTCAGCTATCACTTTGTTGGTTAATATTTTGCTTTACGAAATGTTAAACTGGTTCATTCAAGTGCTTCTCAATGTTTTAGAATCCACAAACAAATGGTGAGGCACGCTTCAGGTAATGAGCTTAAAAACGGCCATCATACTTGCTGTGGGGTACCAACAACTGCAAATAGGAGTGCCCATCCGCTGGCGACGACCCTCAGGGCTCATTTCAACGTGGTAAACAAATTCGGCGTTTCCAGATGAAGTGGGTGAAAACTCAACTTTGCTCTTGTTTCCTCAGACTTGACGTCAAATTTGACTTGTTCCTTTGAATTAGTAGGTGGGCTGTTGCGCACGTGCTGATTTATTTGCAACCAAAATTACGTTCGTTGCGACGTGAAGTTCCAGCCATCGGGTGGGATTTCATGTTTGACTAACTTCAAGGCCTTCGTTTAGCGTTTCTCAGTGACCCAAATACACGTTTTAGTTATAGGTGCGTTTAGGTAGGATTTGGTTTTGAACAACTAATGACGCATTTTTTATCATTTTTGTTGCTGAGCAGAACGTCAGTGTTGGAAGCGAGCTGCAGTTCAGATTCACTTCACAAAACTCACTGGGTGGGCTCGTTTTCTGCAGGGTGACCGCGATTTGCGTAAAATTCGCCAGCTTGTCTCCTACCTCAAGCACATCTTATGCATAGTAGTGGTCACTGACGATGCGCTCTTGTTATGTCGCACAGGTCTAGCCATTCCGCCTGTCCTATGCGCTGGCTTGCTGTCTGGAGGATTTATCGCCAAGCGGTTGAAGTGGACGGAGCGGCAGATGTTGAAGTTCGTCGTAATCTGCGCAGCGGTAGCACTGCTGCCAATAGGAGCCTCTTTCCTGTTTTCGTGCAACACACCAAAAGATGTAAGTATAAAGAACTGATTTCTTCAAGTTCGTCATAACCCCTTGACGTAGCTTGTAGCGACACCGCTCAATCCGGATTAAGTAACAACCGCAGATGCTGAGCGTGTCGCCCTCCAATAAAGTGAAGTAGCTGTGAATAGATGCTGCGTTTTGCGTCTGATGTCGACTAACTGGTATTCATGAGGTCAAGAAAGCGTTAATGTGCCCATGTAATTTCATTCAGTTTCAAAGAAAATTTGAGTTACATTGACGCTTACGTTTTATACTCCGTGAGTAGTGAGTACGTTGTTTCAGAAACACTAGTTTTTGAGCCAAGCTTGAAAAGGTTATCTAAAAAGTGAGTCGGATGAACAAATTTAAGAGTGTGTGCATTTTCGTTTTTTACGATTTGTACAGAAAGTTAAATTTTCCTTGAAAATTTCCTAGGGTTGCAGCTATCCGCTGCATAACAGAACAGCCGGCACTTCTTCCCCGTTGCACGGGTGCAGTTCGGACTGCGACGCTGTGGCGATCGGATTTGTTGTGGTTGTGTCGCTTGCTGCATTTATTGCGTCAAACATGGTCACTCCAATATACACCGTTGTGTTGAGGTGCGTTTATTTCGTTGTCTTTTTTTTAAAATAAGTCATTTCTGTGCATGATTTTTTCTTGACTTACAAAAGAGCACCTGCAGCATGGCTACGGACATAAGCCACTGAAGTAAAACTCTTTTGGTTCAATCGATCGTTTGTCGCAAGTGCTTATCGTGTCAGATCTATAGACAACTTGTCCTGAATTTTGTTGGGTTTAGAGTTTTTCGAATAACTTGCCAACTTCGTGCATGTAATGAGCTGACGTTGGAGCAGCTTTGAATTTAAATGTAAAATTTTGGTGTGGATTGTGCCATTCATGCTTCACTGTAGCGGTTAAGAAATTTTGTCAGGCTAACAACGCATCCAATTTGGCAAGACTGGCTCAAGGCAAATTTTTATGTGCAGATTGGTCGCCCCCGAAGATAAATGCACCGGCATCGGATTGATGTTTTTAATAATGAGAGTTCTTGGTAAGCTGTGGTTGATGATTGTAGTTATGGCGCTTAAAGAGCTTTTACTTAGCTCGCAAATATGAGAGAGTTTGGTAAATGTTTATCGACTGCCTTCTGGTACAAAATTATCAGAAGCGTGGTAGCAGGTATGCCAGGAGAATCAACTGTGGGTCGGTTTCGAATGTGCTACGCTTTTGTGAATACCACTTTCAGTACTGAAAAGCGAAGAAATTATTTGAATGGGTAGGGGAAAATGTTATTACTTTTTTGCTTGCCCTGAGCAACTTCTGAGTAGTGAAAATGTATACACACGAATTTTGCACTTTCAGGCAATTTTCGGCCAAGTTAACTAAATCGTCAATGCCAGCGCTTTAGATTTCAACAAAAACAAAGATTTAAGAGTTAACAAAATTTGACGTTACTGTCTTCCCCTAATTTAGCTAGGATTAGGAAGCATGAAAAATTGGGATGGCCATTTTAACCATTCTCAAATAAATGCCCTAGAACAGTGGTTCCCAAACTTTTTTGTCCGCGGAACACTGCAAGGTTATTTTAAGTGGACAAGAAACCCCCGCCAGATCTGCCAAGTAAACATAAACGCTTTTTTTCACCCAAACTGCCGTTATTAAAGTTTCGTACTGTAAACAAAATTATGCACAATAAAAGTAACCATAAAGCAAGGTAGATCAAGCGATATAGCAGCTGCCATAAGGACATGCTCTGGCCTGTAGCACCCAGCAGTTTTTTCTTATAACTGCAGTTTTTTTTCTTATCAGCAGTTTTTTCTTATAACTGGAAAGTATAGCTCGTGGAACCCTTTAGATTTGTCTATGGAACCCTAGGGTTCCGCGGAACTCAGTTCGGGAAATGCTGCCCTGGAACATTCATATACATTTTCTTGTCTTCAAAGAGGGTGAGAGGTTTGCCCTAAAAACTCAAAATTTTACTGGAATGGCTTGCTCCAAAGTGGAAAGTTTAAGTCTTGTCAGTACCACCCGTTGCCCAGGTATATGTTCGGGTATTGATATTGCGTGTGCAAAAACAACGCATTATGTTTTATTTTACAATTTGTGCGAAATTTTTTCAATAAAAAATACAGCAATGCTTTTGAAAAAAAGCAACCAGTCTACTTTTCATGGGATTCAATTGCGTATTGAACAAGTAAACCTTTTACTAACCGTAAAATGCTCATTTGAAAAATAAAAACTTCTGGTTCAAGCATCTCGTCTCCACAAAAGCAACGCAGTTGAATCATTCAGAAAAAGTTTTTAACAGAAAAAATCGATTTACGTAACTCTACGCATCCTTATAGTCCAGAAATCTTGCAAGCAATGCTTTACGGGTGAAATGCTGAAGGGCTGAAACAAGGGGAGAGAAAGCAAACCCAAGACTAAATTGAGTGAGTCAAAACACAAGATACGGCAAGCAAAACCGGAAAATGCGCCGTTCTGAGACAATTAATTGCTTTTCACCAAAACCGAAAAACTATTCCTGCGCATTCTACTTACGCTGCGTGTCAATCATCGCTGCGTTGCTCGCAGCTGTGGTTTTGTTGCTCTGTGATTGGCGTCAGGTAGTTTTTCGGTTACGAAAGTAATTGTTGGGGAACGGCGTAGTCTCCAGCTTTTACTTTCCACAGCTTGTGTTTTGATTTACCCATTTTATTCTTGAGTTTGCTCGTTTTTCTCTGCCCTTGCTATTGTCTTTCAACATTTTACCCGTAAGCATCGCTAGCAGGTTTCAGGACTGACGATGCATAGAGTTATGTGAAGTCGATTTCCTATCTAAAAGGTTTGATAATTGTTTCGAACGCATCCGCCTTTGTGGAAAACTAATTACTTGAATAGAGGTATGTGCAAGTCCGCATCATCGCAGAACCATGAAAGCCGAGTCGCCTGATTGCTTGAAAAATTTGCAGCAGACCTCGAGCTTTTCGCTTCCTGTTACTGACGGAAATGAAAAGTAAAAATCATGTAAAAACGTTTAGGGATCGTCGCCGTTTCTGGTTGCATTTGCTGGCATGTATGTCTTAATGACAAATTAGAGTACAGAAATTGATTCTTTTCCTGTCACGACCATTATCATAGGAACGTTAAGTGTTTTATTGAAAGAGATCAAAGCGTTTTCTTTGGTTTCTGTTTCAAAACAATTTACTACTACTGTTAAAACTTTTTAAAGCTCTGGGCATTGTAATGAAACCGATTTGCCGCACGTAAATGTGGCTTTAATTAACTGAAAATTTCGAAAACAGTTTTGAATGAAAAAGTACGCTATCATTTCTGTCAGGTGATCTCTATTATTTTTGCTACGACAAAAAATGGTTCCATAGACGAAGCATAAAAAAGAAAAGTAATTATGAATATTTTTATCAGAAGCTCTTGCGACACCTAGAAAAAAGGCACACGACCCCCGGGTTGAAAATCACTGCCTCAGACGCACTACTGTACTTGAGCTCGGATCCAGATTCCGGCTAGAGGGTTTCGTAAGTTTATCCATACCAGCTATTCAGTTAATTAAATTGTAATGAACCGATTTGCCGTACAGAAATACGGCATTAATTAACTGAAAACTTCGATAAACACAAGCGTCTGCGAACACAAGATACGTGTAAGCCACACATCAAATAAGCGAATACAAAGCGACAAATAGCCACACACCGCCAGTGTTTGAAACAGCAAGGAACATTCACACGACGTTGAACTTTAATCAACAGTAAAGCACATGTTGCCCTCGGCAGTAGCACATCAACCGTACGGAACTCACAATAACGCCAAATTACCACAGGCATCTTCGTTTTTTCTTTGATTATTGGCAAGCACAAGCTCCAATATGATTTTCCTGTGCTGGAAAACGATTTTTGTTGGTGATTTTGATTCTATTTTTGAATGTAGAAATAACTTGGTGAGGGTAGGTGAACTATTGTTCTCGTTCTGTTGTAGCCAGATTTACCTCAAGAATTGCAAACAGGGTGTTACCAGCATATCCGGAGTGGTTTTATGGACTTCAAATACCTTTCCGGTGATATAAGCTCCTTAGGCAAACGATGGCTCTTTGAAACGAACCAAAGCATGGCGGTCGTCATGCCTAACTCTCATGACGCTCGCACTTGATTTATTCGAAGCGAAACTAAATACCTGGAGTCGACATCTGTCTTTGCTTTACCACGTAATCCTGCGCTCGTGCAGTTGGTGACGTTTGAAATTTCAGTCAAGAGTGAAATTTCGCACGTTTCAATTTCAAAAACTGAAATTTCAGTTTCGATGGCAGTCTCTGTCGACTTGCAAAAAATGCCCTATGTGGTGATTTTACACGGCCCAGCTTTGTGGTAAAAATCGCTTTTAGACCAAACCAAGTTCAAACTGTCTGCGTGCATTCCACGAGCAAGTTTTTAAGCACCGCCTACAAGTATTTAGTGACGGTAATAGTTGGTCTGACGCTACTTGTGGTGTGCTCGTATGGCGTTGCTAGGATATGACTCACTGCGCCTAATAAGCTTGGCTTGTGGTCCATGAACAATACCGTATGTAAATAGCGTAGCGAAAGAAATTCTTAAAGTAAATATGTTTCAGCCTTATCGAGAATTTCATTTTCCAGACACGTATGATTTTCGATCTGTGAACTTAAGCATCCATTCGAAAAACTTCGCCAAACGTGAGAAAGAGAATATTTTTCCACTATAATCATTTTTTGTTTCAAATCAGTGCACGTGACCACTGCGATTTTGCACAGCATCAAAAATGAACCTATACAGACTTCGGCATTCCCCGCTTCCCCCAAAACAAATTTGCTAATTTTACTTTTCACGTTTTTGCATTGATCCTGGGGTAGTTGGTTTTTCGCTTCCAGCAAGTCCTTTTAATAGAAAGAGAAGTTCTGCCTATCTCCTAGATTTCACTTGGCCGTCAACCATTAACACAGGCTATCAACTCGTGCTACAGAAATATTCAACTCATTCAATCGCTATTTTTCTGCGCGGCGAAGTATTAAATCGTGTTGACAAAGTTCTCTATCTTTTTTATATTCCTTTTCCGTTACGACGTCGAGTGATTATTTAGTGATTGCGGGTTGATCGTAGTTTAATGCCGACATAGTTTAGTGATTACGAGTTGATCATAGCTTAAAGCCATAATCCTGTTTGAAGGATTGGTTCCTGCCCCTATAATCAGTGGAGCCGTCATTGACAGTACGTGCGTTGAGTGGAAGGTGGAATGCGGAGACAACAAAAATTGCACCGGATACGATACGAACAGATTCAAGTAAAGCTTTATTGATTGCATTGTTGGCATGTATATCCGAGGGCGGTGGTCTAGGTATCGGGAAGTTTGTCGACACAAAGTGTTGTGTTGACAACCGTGAACTATAACCAATAAACCAATGCGGCAAAAGCAAATTTTTCGCAAGGACTACGAGTTGGTTTTCAAAGTTTTCAAAAGTTTGCATTGGTATTGGAGGATGCTCGGTTGGTGTGTGCTTTCTTGCGCGTCTGGTTGCATAAATCCACAGACTTTTGCTCTTGCCCCCGCATGCATGCATTGCGTTCCTGGGCAAGTTTATTTGGTATGATTGGAAAAAGACATAAGAGGTCTCCTTGTGATTTCCGTTTGATGACTTTTGTTGTTTTCAACTTGAACGTGAATAGATCGGGAGAGACACTTGTTTTGTCTGCCTTTGAATCATGACACCTGGGCATTTCTCCACAAATGAAAACGTCTGGCAAAACCTACAACTGTATTACCGTGTTACATTTTGCAGAAACGGCTACCTCACCATCGTCTTCGTGGCTATTTTCTACAGCTTTTTGCTGAACTTGTTCGCTTATTTATTGCTCGCACGCAAGCATTCTTCAGAACGCAGCCGTTTGTGTTCATTCGTGGCCCGGTGCAAGCGCTTCTTGTGCGGAGACGCGTCCAGGACAAGAGCTGGGTCTGGGCTAGAAACTCCCACTACAGCCGTTTGATGTCGCGCTCGGAAATTGCTTCGATACGCCACGCGGTGGTCGTCTGATCTTGTAATGGGCTGGGGACAGCCGGGATGGGCTAAGGAGAAAGTAGCCGGAGCTAAGTGTGTGGAGATGACGGAGCTTGTGATCTACTGACGGAGATGTCCCGCGCAATCATGCGGCAACTGTTCGAGTACACAGAGTCCGGAGCTGAAGTGATTTTAACCGCCAAGTGCGACCACTGCTTGTAGAACAAGAATCCTGTTTTAATTGTTGTTCTTTCTTCAAACGGCGACGATGAGAGCGGCACGTTCGAATGGAAATTAAGGCGTTGCATCAAGTGTTTTGGATTTCGTTCCGCATTGCTATATGACGTGAGTCCTCAAATTCAATCATGTCACTGCATCGTCCACTACGCGGTACGGCTGATATTGTGCAGTTGCGATGCGTTTCTTCGCTCTTATTCCTTTGCACCCACCGCGTGGACTCTAAACACAATTTCGTCGGGTATTTTTCGAATCGCAGGTTAAATAGGGGTAATGCTGGCAACACAGATTGCAGATTTCAGCCAAAGGTATTGCTTTTCCACTTGCCATTTGTATCTAATGGATGTTGATACCCGTGCATGCTTCGGCGCCACAAACAAGAACATGAATTAACGGAGCCGAGGAAAGAGCGCATCGAGCGTTATCAATTTTCAGGATAGGTTACCTACAAATCGGTTTCAGTTTTTGTCTTTTGTACGCTGTGATTAGAAACATTTACGTACTATGAAAATACCTTTTGCGTTTATATTTTCTGGCAAGAATAACAAGTGTTTTTGTGATGTGAAATGAAGTCATTTACTTGTTACGTGGTTCTATATAAGTCAGTTGTGTTCAAAGATAGAAGTGTCGCATTACTGGTTCTCGTAGTTATTTTATGCTCTGAACTGTAACAAGATAAACGCTTTATCTTCAAGCTTTATTTACGAGCATTCAAACCTACAAACTTTTCGACCTTCAGTAATTGAGAAGAGTAATAAATGTGTTGTATGTGTTTGGCGTCTCTTCCGTTATTTCAGTGAGTATTTCTAAGCGCCTCGGAATTCACTTGCACCTCGAAAAATGTGCACGTGACCACTCAAGCATCCTGGTTCAGTGCTTGATCCATCATTCTCTTGCAGTTGCATAATTTCATCGTTTCACAAAATTATTTTTTAAACTTACAACTTTCACCGTTCCGTCTTCCGGACGGAAGAACAATCTTGGCAACAACAAGCTGCAGAGATCTACAAAGTCTATCAAGAGTCGCGGAAAGTTCGCAGTTGGATCTACATTATGCTACTGCCTTAGTTCGAAATAACGTCAATTTTAATTGGTGCGGTTATTACACGGCGTGTTGTACGCAAGATCGCGTCACTGCTACTGAAAAGAAAATCACGGTGGCATTGAACGGAACTGTCGATTTCACAACTTCTCAGAACGGTTATGGCGTTAGGCAAACACTTCTCAATATTATGTCTCTTCCTGTTCCACTGTTGTTACTAAGACGTGCGGTCACGCGTGAAATTGTTTGACCCCAATGAGACTGTGGTCTGTATGCAAGGGTAGGCTCACATTCCTTTTGTATGACGTCTAGTTTCTGGTCTCCCAGCTAGGTATAGCGACTGAACTGGTCAGAAATTGTTGATATCAGTTTTATCTACATTCTAGGATCTGCTAGTTCATTCGTTTTCATAGCCGCGTTTCCTCAAGTGAGGACTGCCCGGCAGCAGCCCGATGAGGATTAGAACCAAATTCAGATAGTTTTTCTTGCTCCACATCAAGACGGCAACAAGCAAGGTCGGAGATGTCATCACGACACTTTCCCTGTTCGACCTCTGGGCCGTTTGACCACTGGTGTAGTGAGCAGGACTTGCCTCGCCGATATTTCCAGGGACATTCTGGCTACGTTACCGAACTATCGTAGCTGAGATCTCTATGCGGAAGATAAGTGGCTTGACGTTATTAAGGGCTTTACCATTTACACAGCTTCGCAATTTGTAGCGAAGGGTTACATCACGAACACTTCGCAAAAATACCATCTCTGCCGCTTGTGGTTGAGATAGCACTCTTTCATTACCCAAGATCATAAGCGTATCGCATGGGGGTGCGGTTGCATCCCCAACGCTGAAAAAGTGGCCTCTATTCGGGCAAGAATTTTCAACATTTGGGCAAATTATACAGTTACATTCACATTTCAGTGAGGCAGTGTCTATTTTGCCATCAACGGCAAAAGCTTTGCTGAGACTATTTTACTATTCTTTTTTGCCTCTGATGGCAAAATAGACACAGCTTTTAAGTGAACTGGAATCATTTGGCAATTCCAACAGCCTTCAAAATTGGACCAATCAAAAAAAACTTCATTCAAGTTGGGTAAAATTAGCAAAATTTGGGTAAATTAGGAACATTTGGATATGATCCAGCAGCTTCAAGTGAATTTTGTCAAATGAGAAAAGCTTCATTCAAAGTTGGGTGGAATTAAAAACATTCACGTGAATGGGAAACATTTGGGTGCAGTGCATCGTTTCACGACAGCTTAATTCAATTGTGGGCAACTTCAAACAGTCTTGTTCCAAATTGGACTATATAGAATAGCTATACTGAAATTTGAGCACATTTAGAAATGTCTGCGTGAACTATAACAGCTTTCTTGAAATTTGGATTAAATTAGAATCATTTGGATAAATTTTAACAACCGAAACTGAGAAAATTAGAACAACTTCATTCAAATTTGGGTAAAATCACAAATATTTCCTTAAACTGGAAAATTTTGGGTGAGTTGGCCTAGTGGAAGGGCCGGCCCTGACAAATGGCAAATGGCAGTTTATTACAAATCTCTATCAGTGGGATGCCTGTGGTCGTGGTTTCTCTGACCTTATCGTTCCTTTACCAATGTTTGTGGTAGCAAGTCGGAGACTATCGTTCAGTATTTCGTCTATGGTTTGATTTCTGTTTCCAGATTTGACTTGCTTCGTAGTAGAAAAATGTACTCTCACACGCGTTGTGTGATTCCCAACATCGAGTGCATTTTTGCGCGACATCTTTCAGTTTGGTAAATATATCTTTACTCACTAATTTCCAGCAGCTGTCCACAGTCTAGCGCAGGGACCCCCAAACTTTCTCTTCGGAGGGCCACAAGCTACCACACAACAGCTCGAGGGCCTTACATCGTACGTAATGTGACTGTTTGGGGATATGCTGCATTCCACCAAATCAACAAATTTTTAGTAAATATGTTATATTTTCATTGTTGACAAAATGTCTTCATGGGCCGGATTGGGTCGCGGGCCGTAGTTTGGAGTCCCTGGTCTAGCGTAACGTCGTTAATATTATACAGTTTTATTAAAAAATGTTGTGCTTGTTCTAACTTAAATTACCCAGTGTAACATACACACAACACTAAATCAATACTGAGAAGCTCGCGGGCCTTAAATAATCTCTCCGCAGACCTGTAGTTGGCCACACTGTCGCAGAATTAGTGCATGCAAATTAAGTGGTGCAGATTGGCATGAGTTACAGAGAAGTGTGAGTGTGCGATGCAGTCAGTTAGGTTTTTGAAAATGAATGCTTGGAGATCTTTTGCTTTCGGTATCCACTTCCCATATTTGCTTTACGTTTTAGTTTAATTGGCTGAACTTACTTTTTTTAAGGAGCCAACTCCGGTTTCCTAACGGAGGATGACAAACATGTACTAAAAAAACTCGAAATCGCAACCTTTCATACGGGAAAAGATTTGACGATATCGCGTAGCTGACTGCATTAACGTTACTTTCAATAGTATACGTTACTTTCAATAGTAACCTTTACGTTACTTTCAATAGTATACGTTACTTTCAATAGTAACCTTTACGTTACTTTCAATAGTAACCTTAAATAATGAAAAGTAGAAAAAACTTAATTATGAAATCGAAATCAACTTTTCTCGTTGCAATTTTTAAGCACTTGCGGTTTTATATCTACCTCAGTGCTCATCAACCGGGGCTCCGCGGAACCCTAGTGTTCCGCAAAACATGTAGTGGGGTTCCGTGAGGGTTCTTCGCTTTTTAGGGGAAATGATGTATTGCTTCAATATGTTGATGCATCATTACGAAATTTTTTAGATCAGCGTGCCGTATTCAGACTCCAAGTAGGCCAGTTAGTTACACAGGAGTTTGAGTGCAGTTAATAACCGAAAAAGAAATATTGATAGTTGTTGTGTCACTGGTTGTTCATTGTTTTGCAATCAAGAAGAACTTTGTTGTTGCATCACAGTTATACGATGTTGCCGACGAACAGCTCACAGTTGAGTAGAGTAGTAGACTGAGCAGAGAGTACAACAGACTAGATCAGTGGTTCTCAACCGGTGGTCCGCGGACCCCTGGGGGCCCGCGAAACGTTTTCAGAGGGTCCGTGAGAACTTTGAAATTTGAAATATAAATTACGAGTTTTGAAATTTTTTGCTGTTTATCATCGCTTTTTGAAATAGGCTTGAACATTTG
>Ga0210059_1005103_pt1 | contig 21105 bp, 17 predicted proteins | sample Ectturendosymbi2_FD_188042 | JGI IMG/M metagenome (GOLD analysis project Ga0210059, IMG submission 188042) | Ecteinascidia turbinata endosymbiont from Florida, USA - Sample 2 (SPAdes) (version 2) | ecosystem: Host-associated > Tunicates > Ascidians > Unclassified | place: Key West, Florida...
AGATCGGGGTGTCGTAATCACTAGAGCAGTCTTTTCACTGCGATTTGTTGAGAGTAAGCCTCAAGATCTATCGATTTGTCCGCCTGGAGCGCGGGCGCGAAATACAGAGACCTATACTCTAGGTGTGCGGCACACCAAAATCAAACTGATAGATAGTGACATGATTTTTTTTCCAGATCCTGCGATCAAGGGAAAATCACAAAAAAAGGATGGAAAGATAATCATGGACGTTTAATTGATTTTCTGAGCCAAATTTCAAAACTGTACAATTTCAACTTGCATGATTTAGCTGACGTTTTGATGCATCACTAGTTTACCGTTTCGTTTTATGATGTGGCAACCGTGGGTGTGTGCTGATACAGCCGCACACCGCTGCTTGCAATATGTGCATCAATTCGAGCACGGTCATTAAGTGGCAATTCAGGCGGATTGATCACAACGGCTCACACAAGCCCGTATCTGTGTTGCCTTCAGCAGTTGTACATATAACAGCCACATAATAAAAAATGGAAGTTAATTTTATTGCGTATTTTATGCGCATTCTTAATTCGTGTGTAGTTCAGCAAGTTTCAAACTGTCAACCCTGGGTGTCCGCCATCCCAACCGCATTCCTTCTCTGCTTGACTGCTATTTGACGAGACATTCGCGCTAACCTATGTTTTTGCAGTTGTTAACTGCCCTGTCGTAGCGTTGAGTGTGTTTTACTCCACTGTTTGAATTCGCAGTCTTACATTTTTGCAGTTGTGAACTGCGTTGGGAGAGCACAAAGTGTGCTCCATTCCCCTGTTTTAACGCGTTGCAGGATATATTTGCAGTTATGAACTGCTTTGTCCAAGCGTTGAGTGCTGCATTTTGATCCGGTCCCTAACTTGGAGCGCTGATTAATTTATGTTCATTACAGTGACACATTGTACAACAACCAGTAAGGAGAGTGCGTGTGGAATAATATACATGCTGTATCAACAAACTTCTGCAAAACGTTAGGTTTGCAAACGTGAATATGACGTCATATTTTGACTTCGCAGACCAGAGTTGTAAACGGGCCTCAGTTTGAAGCCCGAACCCGACCCGAGCCCGAAATCACAAGCCCGAACCCGGCCCGAGCCCGATAATTGTTTTTGAAGCTCGATTTAGGCCCGAAAGTCAAATTTCCCGAGTGATTTGCGCAACCGCGGAGTAACAAAAAACGTGGTGTGCGGGTATAGCTGCAGGTATACGGTTTATCACACCCAAAATAGTAAACGCCTTGAAACACTGGTTCTATTCCCAGTCGGATCATACCGAAGACTTGAAAAACGGAAACGGTACTAGCGGCCTGTCCAGCCTCGTGCTCGGCGTTGATGGAAACAGTTCACGCGCGGCGCTGCCATTGACTCGCCACCAGTGCAGGATTCACTGCGAAAGCAGCTGCGGCCCACAGTACAAGTAAGCGGAGATGGGCGCACGAAGACCAATCGTGGCACTCGAAAGGAAGCGGTTATAACTGAACTGAAATATTTTTTTATTTAAAGGAATCTTACCATTTTTCTAGTCTTGCACCTTTCCGATGATTTTTTTCTCCGTATGACAATAAATTGTTTTTGACTTCTCCAAACATAGAAAAGGTGAAAAACGTTGAAATGAAAGGCAAAATAGAAAGCAAAACTTTGAAAACTAAATGAAATTTTCAACTTGAATTATTACGCATCGAAAATGAATATTCAAACGCAGTGGCTGTCATTACAAAACAACTTTTGACAATTCAGACATTTCAAATTCAAGCATCAGACATTTGAAGTACGAAGTTTCGAATATGCAAATCCTTGAACACAACATGCAAATTTTTCTAATTGCGGCATCAAAGCAAACGCTAATTTTGTTATTTATATTGGTGTAAATGAGACTCAGAGGCATGTGCAATCACTTTACTGTGCAGCAAACAAGCTCAGAAGCACCTTTGTTCATTGCTCTACCTCAGTTAAAATCACTCTGTCTCGTGCCTATTTCGTGCCAATGCATGCCTACCAGTTATGGTGCAAGTACACACAGTCTGATTACAAACGCCTTCGCGTTGGATACAGCCTTGCAGCAACACCTATTGATTTTTGAGTAACATCACAGGGAATGTTACTATACGCCCGGATCAATATATCAGGACATTTGACGCCTTGATTAGAAACAATATGTATACTTTTTCTTCAACGATATGCATCTTCATCTAACTGTTTCATTTGCTTATTTAAATGTCCGATGTTTTTCACAAATCTCCATTCTCCTCCCACCATGTAACGCTTCTGTATGCCGATGACAGAACTAAGGACAGCAGTAATTGCTGGTACTTTGTTTCCAGTGTTTGTTCCCCTTCTCAGTATCGAACGCGTGTAACAACTAACATCCAGGCCGCGACGCCCGGTGTACAAGCGTTTTTGCACTCTTGTGTTCTTTCAACTGACCCCAGCTGTTATATGGATCGCGTGTCTGTCCTGAACCAAACACGGAACAGCGGCAGGGCGGGGGGAGTGAGAAAGTTGAGGGCAGTAGAAACTTATAAAAACAAAAATCGTTACCAATATGCTTGTTTTTGTTCAGCAACAATGTTGAACGCAAAAACAATGACATAAATTATAGAAAAACATTCTGAATTTTCTGGTTGCGTGAATAGCTGCATTAAATTTGCTTCAATTCGATCTCGATCAACCATGAAATTACCAATGATACTGTTATGAAAAGGGACTTCCGGCGCCGTTGTTCCCTTTTATAAGGGCAAGGGTGGCAATACCCCCGTCATGCTCCCTCTCTCTGGCGTCCCTGGTCATGAATGAAAGTAACTCATTTTGGAAAGTACTTGCCAAATTGATCACGAAATTGGCTACAAAACCAAAGCTTTATCGTCGTGGCTGACATTTTACACGGTGCTTGAAAGTTGGACACGACGCTGATCAGCCATGACGCGCCACATCGCCTGCGCTGTGGCGAAAATGTTTCCCAAGAGAGATGCGAGGCCATTCTGAAGCATACAAGTCCGCATTATGCCGAACAGAAACATCTCACTAGCGTCTTGTACAGACTGCGTTGAAAAGAACTTAAGCTCTGTCACTCTCATACCCCGCAGTAGGCTTGTCAACGTGTGTTTCTAGCGGTTACTCATCACTTCCTACAACCACTTACATGAATCCACTAAAAGTTATGCTTTAACACTTTTAACTGATCCCTTGTAGCTGGAATGAATGCGCGCATTTCATTCTACCAGTCTTTTGCTCTGAAAACATGTGGAGTAATAACTTAATGCCCATCCAAAAAGATATTCAGCGTCTGCGGATGGTTGAGTTGTGTTAATAAGCAACCGGTCAGATAAATAGAGTTTTCGAAACATTTCGAGAAAAAATAAATCTAATCTAATTGTGCAACAAGCGCAGATGCAGGGTTTCCTTTACTTAAGGGATGCAAGATGACAGATGTTTGAACTCTCTCTGGATCTATTTTGCATCTCGAGTGAGAATCAGTAATTAGTAGATCTTAACATTCAAACTGCAACTAGTTCCACCCTGACCCTATTTTTGGGCGATGCAAGTAACCTTAAGGGTTTAAAAAACATGTTGAACCTACGACTGCATTATTGAAAGCAATGCACAAAAACTGGATCTGTCAAGCAGTTACATAACAGTTTTAGATGATTTAACCAAAACGTCACACTTTCAAAAGATGAACATTTTTGAAAAACAACCCTGGAAGAGTTTTATTAGTGGGTATTTTAAAACCAAAATTACGTCCTTATCTTGCGAGGACTAGTGCAGTAGAGATATATCGGAAAAAGTGTCAGATGAACCTAAGCAAAGTTGTTAAGATTCAGTGGGAATGCTTGGATTTTGTTTTGGAGGTTTGGAGGTTTACCATTGGACTAGACCACCTGAAAGAGATTTATAGCCTAGTAGCTTGTATGTCTCTGTCTTATGATAATTCGGGTTGCTCTCTCCTTCATGAAAGAATTGAACTCGTGTTTACCCTTGTTGTTGTTAAAATATTTCTTTACGTATTTGAGTTTAATAGCGTAGTGCTTAAGGTTTATCGCTGCGCTAAAAGCATGCACAGTTGCATGCACTGTGAATGCTGGATTCCCATCCATTGTGACGCAACTATAGAATGAGAACGAAGTGGAAAAGTTCGCAAGCCTGGCTATCTGAAAGCATTGTGACGCAATCGTGAGTTAAGCCACATGCAGGCACTGGTTGCTGGAGACACAAGCAATCATTTAAAACATCACTAAGGTTCATAATTGTCCTCTTTGAGAACCTTGGTGACTTTGATGAGATTTTGCAACTGGGTATCTGCGACTGGCATTCGACAATTTGTAAATCGTAATTTGGCTAATAGTATCCGCTAACATTTGACATTTCGTAATTGTTACGTGTCATTCCAACCCCAATTCAAGCCCTGAAAATGCTGCGCCCGGGGACAGATGTCTCCCTTTCCACCTGGCTACGCCACTGTCTTCAAGACAGAATTATAAGTTTGCTTCAAGTTGTGCATACAGCCAAATATGCTAAAGTCGAACCAAGCTACAAAAACCATCATATTGACATATACTTCAAAACAAAAACTGTAGTTGCACATGCAGCGAAATGTTGAACTCAGCGACATATTTTTGCAAGCATTCAATTCAGTCATACGTAACTTTACCGGTAGCTGTAGCCAATGCTTCGAATCCCCAACTGTTTATGTTTGTCGCTGATGCTGAGTTTTTACCGAATTAACGTGGAACCTATCGATCAGGTCAAAAGCAACCCGAGCTAAATCTTTCCTAATGCTGTTAGCCTACTGCAAACAAATCATCCAAAATCAGCGCAAAACAGTGAGAAGAGCAGTTACTATCAACGTGTGCTGACGGAGGAGCTCTTGCGAACTTTTTCCTTCGGCCACCACACGCGCCAAAGTAGCGAATAGCGCCAGCAGTGAAATGGTGATAGCTCGTTGCCGCATCCGTTATTTCTTTCAAAAAAGAGCGACGCTCCTGCTGACGCAACTGGAAAATTAGCTTGCTACAGTAGCTTGCTATTTTAGTAGCTCGCTACTGCCCAGCTCTGCCTAAAATCAAACATTTTGCACCCCCAAAAAATTTTAGGCTGGCTACGCCACTGCCTAGTAGTGGCAATTGTTTACACCACTACAACTGCCTTTTGTTCATCGCAATCCCTCCTGTAACGGAGTGTGCACGTGAGGCTGAAAAGAACAGAAAGGCAAAAAGAGGGTTTGGTCGACAAAACGTAGCCAAGGAAAGACAGGCCGTCATCTATACCTTTCGAAAAGGAAAAAAAAAAAAAAATGTAAGCCACCCTTGATTACATGCCGCACTAAATGATGAAAAAAAACTTGTAAGACGCGGCTTACAATCGAATAAATGCGGTGTCGTGGCTTTCGGGCCTAAATCGGGCTTCAAAAATGAATGTCGGTCTCGGGCTTGTAACTTTGTGTTCGAGCGTCAAAATTAAACCCGTTTTCAACTCTGCCGCTGCCTGAAGCAGAAATAGCAATGCACGCATTTACCGATTTAATTTGTTGAATATGCAACGTTAGTTGGAATATAGACTGGATAATGTTCTTTTGGGTTAAAACCACTTGCGAGATTTCATAAATCTTGGTTATTTTGAAAAAGTATATCCAACAATAATATACAAACTCTCACCCTCAAAAATAGCATTTCGGACCCCCGGGGGTCCGTGTTGCACTTGACTGCATCGCCTTGAACTACTGAGGCAAGCACAAGCGAAAGATGGCAATTCGGGGCATTAACTAACAGGTAAGCAACCAGCAGCAACAGAGCTCCCTCACTGAGTTCACTCTACTACTACTAGGTTGCACTATCATTATATAGGGATAAGAGAATTACGATAATTCGCTTGTGGTGACTATCACAGTGACTTTTACTCATGGGGATCATCTAGCGGTGACCATTTATTTACTTTTGGCGCCATCATCTGGCCGCCACATCCGGTAACCTTCGGTTGGGAACGAATGACTCCGACACTTCGGCTCCTGTGCACCTCTGACATATGTCACGCTCTACTGAAAACGTCCTGCCAAGTTGCCCACCAATGGTCACGGCTTATTGTAAGATGGCTGTGTTCAGCGTGTTGTCTGCCGCAATGCGTTTTTGATGAGGAAAGGTAGCGACCGTTTATTTGTCATTGTTTGGCTTGGGCAACCCCCGATGTTAATGAAGTATTTGAAAATCGTGAAATATCTACGGCCAATCTGTGATCGAATGGTTTGGAATGAATTCTTGGTTGCTGTGACTCCTATTTAGCCTTTGGGAAATTAGTGATAGCGTGGCGCATAGATATTCCATTTATTTAGGCTAGGCCCTAATCAGTCACTAAGTTCACAGGCCTCCTTCAAATTGCGTTGCGATATTTCGATTAGTGTTTTTTTAGATTGTTTCAAACACGGGATTGGTTATTACGGTCTCTTTTTTGTATGGTGCCAAATTCTGCAGGACTTCGTTACCGTAACGCTGAAGGAAGTGCGGCAACCCTGGGTTAAAGTTGACTGGTGTGGACTTCCGACTTGTCACTTGGTGTTATTGTATTGCTTTTGAGAATCTCAGCAGACAGTGTTTGATTTGGATTTAATGTGGAATGCTTCTATAAAAATTTAGAGGGATTTCAACTCTGCTGCAAGCATTCATGGAACACATGTGCAAATAGTGCATTTGCAGAGTGGGCTACATGACCGTTTATGGAAGTCATGTATTTAGTTTGCAGTGTTTACATAATGGCTGCTTGTTACTGCATGCATGCAAATGCAACAGTTTCTGTACTGGACAATGTAAAAACTTGGTATGAAGCATAGATAAGTTTATTCACCTTGCAATCATTTGGAGCTGTTTCAACATTTAGGGGCAGAATTATTTTATGCATTTGGTTTGGAGTAGAAGGGTCACCAAACAACTGAAAATAATACTGCTGAAGCATTGACAAGTGAATTATCACAGCAGTGATCTTGGTCTCTACTGTGATTTTAACAACTGGACTTATCTGATAACCTGGATTACAAAGAAATACTAAGATTAGCCCTTAGCCTTGAAACATTTCATGGAAAGTGATGCTTCATTGAAACTGATGCTATTTGTGATGTTGATGCTATGTATTGTTAATATAACTTTACAATAAAATGTGATTGCTTTACCAGTAGGTTGCAGTTGCACTTTGGGAATTTCATAGGAATTGTAATGATACTAACAAAATGGTCTGATATTTTTATTTGTCTAACAAATGCACTTTTTGGTTTCTGAATTTTTAATATGAAAGGGTTCTTTTTTGTGCAGTAGATAATTTGGCTCTGAAATCATGCTACCAATACTACAAATGCTCATATTTTGTGAATACTTTATGAATAAAAACAGTGTGTTTTTGTTATCTTGTAGGAATTGAAAGTCACTAACTATAAAATGACTCAGTACAGGCCTACACAGTGCATGCAGCATGAAAGACTTGGTTTGAATTCCCAACAACTTTTTGATGACTTGGATTGCACTCCACTTCCTTTGTTTACTCAAACGGATCAACTAAAACATATTGGTAAGCTTTTTCATATATTTTGTTTCTTAGTAAAAATCTCAAAAATATCTTTCTGCCCAATTGTTTACAATTGAATGTGTCATTTATAAGTGTTTTTTTAAGTAAAACATGGTTTTTATTGGTTGCCTGACTTTCTAGCCTGGACAAATTTACTTTTCATTAAACAAAATGAAGCAAAACATTGTTATGTTGATGATTTACTTAAAAGAAAGACACAAGAATATTTGATGTCAGAAGATCTTAGTTTGTAACAGCAAATCACATTTGGATGCCTGTTATTGCATGCACATCTGTAAGAAACTAGAAAAAAGATTGTGGTTCATGTTTTAAAGTGTTCACTTGGAAACTGTTCAATTGCTCATTTTACCCTTATTTTACAAGATGTACTGTAAACATTTCAGCTATGGCAAATAATGGGTTTTCAAATGAATGTATATATTCAATGTTGTGTTTTTGTTCACTTTTGTTCTGATCAAAATGCAGTATTGTTTTTTTTTCAAAATACGGATAGATAGCATGCATGTGGAAAGAATGATAGGAAATAACTGATTTTTATTTTAACTAAACTTAACTATATATGTGCAGTTGTGAAGTTTATTAAAAAGTTCTTCTTAGCGTGATAGAGACCAGTTAGGTTTCCTAAGTGTCACAGGAAATGATATTAAACAGTTTATAGGAGATTGATACATGACATTAAAAATGATGACATTATTGACAATATAACTCTTTTATTCAATCACTTCAAAGGTCTGATGCTTTCTACAAATCTTCATTTTTCATCCATTATTTAATGCTCTTGTGTGATGTTATCAGTGACCAATTGCAGTAGTTGTTGGTGTATTGTCTTCGTGTTTGTTTTCGGCAGAATTGCTTATGCATAGCAATTGTAAACCTTCTGCGCGCTTCATTGTGTCTCATGGTGTTTGATTTCTCTAAAAACTGACTGGCAATCATTTGAAATCATGATCAAAGAATTTACATGCTTCTGTGGGCATCCCATTTGATGATTTTAGCCATTTACCCTATAATCTGATGTTGAAATGCCTTCAGTTTTCCTCCCACTGCTGGATTACTGCTAGATGATGAGTGAATGCAGTTATAGCTTGTGTGTTATTTCAGTGTTTGTCACCTCCCTATGTTCTCTGTGCTTATCTATGAACACTTGCTTTGTACTGTGCTGAGTGACTTACCATTTTTGTGTTATTGTATTATTCACATACCCCTGTGATATGGACTATGAGTCTGACGCAAAATTATAATTATAGCACATGTGCAAGATATAGTTACAGCTATTGTGTATGAAAGCAATGCACTGTAGTTACAATTGGAATTCAAATTGATTTTGTTTGTTTTGGGGTGTATGATTTGTAAATTGAAAACAATGTCTCACAGGGAATTCTGAGTTCGAAGTTGTGAAGTTGCACATACTTTTGCATTTACTTTAGTACTTGTCTGAAGTCCTGTAGAAGATTCTTGGTAATATGCCCTTTCCTTGAAACGGTCTTGATTCCAAATAATCACTTCCTATTTAATTATATTTAAAATGTTACACCAGCTGATACCATGAGTAATAGCATATGACTTTGGAAGTTGCAGGTGAGTGACACTCAAAGTTATGTAGACTTGCAGTCATTGACAGTGCTAGATGCATACCTACTGAATATGTTAATAATTATTAGAGATTTTGCCAAACTTCATTTCTACTTCTGCATGGCAGGCATTTTATTGAAACATGGAAGCTCTTTTCTGTTTTTATAGTGCAGAACAGGCATACCTTTCTGGTGTGTCTACAAGAGCAAAATTTGATTCTAGTTAATGTCACTCAATTTGGTTCTGGTCATTGGTTGTTGCAACCTCTCTGGTGGTGTTGCGTTGATTGTGTGATTCACCACAAACAGGATGTGCGTGAAGAATAACACCATTATATATGTAGCGTGAGCAAGCAGTAGTAAGAGAGATTGCGAGCATGATCTCTATTGTTGCTTGCTGCCATGGTGTGAAGCTTTGCGCACATGCCGATCGGAACAAAATGGTGCTGTGACCAGGATGTGGAGGTCGTGCTGAGTTCAGCCTTCACACCAAGAACGTGCGATCGGTGTGGTTCGTTGTAAAAAGGAGGTGATGTTGTTGCAACCTCTCTGTGGTGTTGCGTTGATTGTGTGATTCACCATGAACGGGATGTGCATGAAGAATAACACCATTATATATGTAGTGCGAGCAAGCAATAGTAAGAGAGATTGCGAGCATGATCTCTATTGTTGCTTGCTGCCACGGTGCGAAGCTTTGCGCACATGCCGCTCAGGATTTCCGATCGCAACTTGAGTTGTTTTTATATGGTGATATTGCAACAAGAAACAACAAATTAGTGCAAGGGTGCCAGCCAGGGCGTCAAAGGAACCAGAGTGTTATCAAGTCAGTGCCTCTTAAGTGTTGAATTCGCTTTGTTACTGTCCAGATTCAACTTACAGTGTTACATATGTGTGGGAAAGAACCTTGCATATACATTAAGAAGGCACTAGACCTGGCCCCAGTCTTGAGATGCATGTAGATCTAATTCTGTTAGTCTTGGTCTTGATACTGAAGACCTCAGGACTTGACTTGATCTTGAAGGATGCTGGTCTTGGTCTCATGCCCTTTGTCCTGAGACTCGAATGCCTTATCCACAAGTCCATGAAAAGCTCCTACTATTCATCCTTCTTGCTGTTAGCATGATCTTTCATTAAGGAAAAGAAAAATAAGTTGTTAAAACCATATGAAATCCGAGGAAATGAAATTTTAGAAGTGCAGATGTTTTTTTGATAATTCTAAAAAATTTGTCAACCCCTCATAATTTTCTGATCTCTGCCATGAATGTTCAGGTCTCAACCTCAGACGTCTTTAAAAAGTCTCATACTCGTATTTTGAGGTTGGTCTTGAAGGTTGCTATCTTGATTACTAGCTGTGTGGTGCAACTGGTAGTGAGTGAAGTAGGCAGTTTGGTGTGACAAAGGAATTAGAGCTGCACAGAAAGTGCCTCTTAGGAAATCTGTTGTTTGCCATGGCAATGAATTTTACTGTTCGCAGGTTCCCAACATCAGGCAAAGAAGATGCGGAAGTGCGCACCATTTGCGCTTGAAAGGTGAGTTTGCTTTAGTCAGTGTAGGCTGGATTAGATGCTCTACTGGCGGCTGCAAGTTACCTGCACGAAATCCCTGAGAACGGCCAGCAAGGGAAGTACAAGTGCAAACTTTGCCTTTTGTGTTGCTTTTACAGATCCGGCGTTTTCGCACCCCCCGTACTTGGTTCGCAGGTGACGAAGGCTCGCGAACCATTTACGTCACAATTGAATCTTGGTTATATTCCCGCGTCGCCATTGCTACCTTCCAAGAAACCCCGATTCAAAATCCCCGTACGTTCTGTGCAAGCCCCTGTTCTGAATAAGACTGAGGAAGTACCCGACAACATTGATTTTGCGAAACAGCGAAACTCGACTCAAGTGCCAAGCTTTTTGACCAAAGACCAGATACATCAAGTACAAAATCTTGTCGAACAGTCGAACAACTATGGAGCGCAAAAGGTGAATGTGTGTGGGCCGCGCCTAGATGACGTGCTGCCAAAGGGAATCCAAAGCCCTTCCCCACTTATGGCCGACGTAACTTTGAGTGAAGTCATTCCAGAAACCCCTGCGCACCAAGGCATGTCTCAAGTCAGAAGCTTGTTGAATGACCAACGCAGCAAAAAGCATGTATTCGGCCCTGTGTTGCAGACGCCTTCCCGGCTTCAGTTGCCTTCATTCCAAACACCTGGTGGATCTTTTCGTGCCGGAAGCTCGTTGAGATCCGTCGATGAAATTTGTATCCTTGGTTTTGTGCATATTTCGCAATGGAGCAAAACACTTTGTTTTTATCAAGTTACGCAGATAAACCATGCCTTTCAGTTTCTTAGACAATATTGTCGATAAGTTCTAACTGTGCAATGCTGAACTTGGCCATTACCAAATGTTAATGTTGTTATATAGGATTTGCCCAATGAAATGATTGTGAACAACTTGCGTGGCAGATCATAACGCCAAAACGTGTGCTCAGATGGTGCTTGCGATTTGTTGTCATTTACAGGCCATCTCATTCCGGGAAGAACTTACCTCAGTCTCGGGTACACGATTCGGGAAATGCAGCTTTTGCAATTCCCGATGGTTTCACAAGCGATAGTGTTGTTTTGCTAAACGTGTATATTACTTTTAACTTTGCTAGTTTTGTTTTCAATCTCTCTGAATAATTTCGTGACGACGATGAATTCTGTTGACTTTTCTCCTGAATTACATATCTGCAGCGTCCAAGTTTCAGTCTGTATTCAAAGGCATTCCTTACTTTAATGTTGTTCAATCGAAGGTATGTAGCAACTCATGGTTGATTCGCTAAATTTGAGTGAGTTCCATTTAAATTATCTCTGAAATACTGGCATTTTAAGAGCATGCAGTGTTTGTAATAGGACAAGCACCGTGGCTGATGTAAAAAGCTGACAATTTTTTCAATATTAGCCTGTGTGTATTGAAATGAGAGATAACCTTCATGCATTACTTGTTCATATACGAAAAGCCTTGCTTACGACTAACACTAAGTTAATGCTGAACATTGTGCAGGTGTTTGATGATGCGCTCTACAGTGACAATCCCTTGGTCGTATGCGCTCCAACCGGGTCAGGAAAAACTGTCATATTTGAACTTGCAATTGTTCGCTTGATGATGAAAGCAGAAGAACGTGGTGTAAAGAAAAAAGAGATGCCAAAGGTTGTTTACAGTAAGTAATTGTGCCTTTGTTTTTCATGGAGAATACGCATTTGAAAAGCAGCTGTCTTCGATCTCTGGAAACTTAAAATGAGCTCCCTTTCATGAACCGCGCCACAAAACCGTCCTTTTGTTCGGTTTCGTGAAATTTTCCTTTGATGGTCTTCAGTGCTCAGAATATTTTTTCGGCTGGTTCGTTTTTCTCTCCCCGTCGGTGTATTTTGATTGGGCATTTTGCAGTTATATAATAACCGACGTCAACTGCAACCGTTTTTTAAGTGATGATTCATATTACGTAAGCGCCTAGAATGAAATTGAATGCAAAAGTGTCTGCCTGCGTAACACGAACCAGGCCTAACATGCACTGTATGGACTTGAGCTCAGTTTACCAAAGAACGTTTGATTGCTTTTTACGAGAACTGGACCGCGGGAATACCACATTGAAGCTTATTTCGAAAAATATTTCGTCATTGTCTGATATGCTTACATTTGATTTTGTTAAGACTTGTCTTTTCCCTGCTTAGATTAAATGTTATTTGAAATACATGTGTGTGTGTGTGTGTGTGTGTTTCATTTACTACGTTCTCCATGCTTTGTTTCACTGCAGTACAGTGATGGTGGTATGCCAAGTACAATAAAACACTACTTGCGTTCATTGGGTAAATTATATTCTTCTAGCGGAGAGACATAACTTTGGTTTTCAGTGGAAATAAAGGTTTTCAACTGTACTTGCATTTAATTGTGACTGAGTGCTCGGACTTTGCACTGTTAGTTTGAGGGCGTGTCATGCCACAACGCATTCGTACTTCACCTGGCCTTGACCATTGTTGGACTCAGCGTCCTACTCTGGATGTAGTGTTGTACCAAGTGTTACGGGTGAGCGAACAACAGTGTTAAGCAAGTGTCTGTAATCCGCAGGGTTCTGTCTTCAACGCCGTGATAAAACGTTCTGTGTCTGTTTTTATCAATCTGCGTTGTGCAGACAGTGTGTGCTTGTACTATGAACTTCGTGGCTGGTTCAAATACTAAATAAAAAATAAAATAAGCAAAAATTAATGTTACGACAGACCACACGAGTTTTACTTTACTGAAATCATGCGAGGTGTGGGGGGGAAGTCATTGGGAAGCTTTTCTAATACAGTGGCACCGGTGAAGGCGCTATGCTCTGAAAAACATGAAGAGTGGAGTGAGAAATTCTCACCTCTTGGAATGAAATGTCAGGAACTTACGGGTGACACTGATATGGAAGATTTCTGGCTGCTGCAAAAAGTTGACATCATTTTGACCACGCCAGTAAGGTTTAGTTTGTGTTCTACGATTTTTTATGTGATGTTGCAGCATTTGCCCATTAAAGAACAATGAAGTATTTCCTGCTTTGGTACGTTCGCGAATAACACGTGATTTTGCGGCTGTAGGAAAAATGGGACAGCATGACGCGCCGATGGCGTGACAATGCTTCTCTTGTGACGCGCGTGCAGTTGTTTCTGATCGACGAGGTTCATTTGTTGAATGACGAAACAAGAGGAGCGACGATGGAGGTGAAGGGTCAATTGCAAGCACCTTAGCACTGTCGCGATGTGATAAATGTTGACAACAAATCACGTTTTTAGATAATGTTTTTCGGATATTGTCGATAAACGTTCTTTTTTTTCATGTGAAAAAAGCACACTGGTCGTTTTCATGCAAATATCAGAACCTTTTAAATGCTGGTCGTTTTGTATGTTTAATGTTTAACGTCGTCTGTGGACTGTCGCTTGAAAGTATTCTCGCCATTGAAGAAAGGCTCGTTCAACCATTGACGGACTCGCTCGTTCAACGCTGCTGTTTTGTAACTGTAGCAACGACAACCACAGTGATTGCGCCGACTCACTGACTGTGCAAGCTCATCGATACGGTTCTGAGTGATAACCAGGGGCATAACGAGGGGGGGCAAGGAGGGCACAATTCCCTGGGCGCCGAATTATTATGGGGCGCCGAATCACTGCGGGAGACGCCGAATCACAGCGGTGGGCGCCGAGAAGTCCCAAAAATGTCACCAGTTCTTTTCTCAAAACAGTACATTATGCTTCCGAAAGACCTTAGGCTCGAACATGGGGGCGCCAAACTTGCTTCTTGCTCGGGGCGCCATCCAACCTCGTTACACCCCTGCTGATAACAACCTTTGCTAGATACTTCCTGTGAAAGTAAGCTCACTTTATTAGCCACACCGAAAGCACCGTTTCCCACAAGTTTGATGCAAATTCTCGGCACTGTGAACGCTTTGGTTGTTTCTCGCAAACAAACCATTGCGTCGCATTTTCTCGAAGGCTGTCGTCAGTCGCATGAAAACGATCCAGTCGGCGCTGACGCCGTCAGAGATGAGGTTTGTCGCTGTATCAGCCACCATCCCTAACACACAGGACATAGCGGAGTGGCTGGGTTCGCCTGAACATCCTGCTGTCAAGTTCGAGTAAGTTGCTGATATTTATGATAACCTTGTTTGTGTTGTGGTTGGAATCAAGGAAAATTAACTTCTTGCCAACCCACCACTTGCTTCTTGCTCTCTGGTGCTTCAAGCGGTGCGCGGAACAAATGCAGCGAAAATCTTCTTAAACAGCGTCACGTGACTTAGCGACACGTAACTAAGGGACGTCACACGATATGTTATTGTTATATTTTGTTGGGGGGGGGGCAGCAAACTTTAGATGCTGTTGTTTTGCTGAGTGAAATACGACGACGAACAAGCAAATTTGTCCAAACATGCGCCATTCCAAAATTTACTGCACCATTCTAAAAGTGAGGTCACAAGTCTCCGCCACGCGCAGCCCTACACTGTTACCCACACTGGACCTCGTTTTCATACATTTTTTGCAAAGCAAAAGGTCCGCTTTCTGCACTGCTGGACCGCGACCGTCCAAAGAAGATCTATTATAACAAATTGGTAGTTGTGAAGCACGTTGTTATTGGAATTTACGGAGACAATCTAATCCGTTGATATTTTTACTCTGGTTTATACGTGGAAACTGTTCCAGCTGTGGACGTAATTACCTTCATCTTCCACAGCATGGACGAGAGTTACCGTCCAGTCACTCTGCGCAAGACAGTGCTGGGTTATAATCCGTGCTACAACAACGGGAGTGAGTTTAAGTTCGACATCAGTCTCAACTACAAGCTCGCCAACGTCATACAGACCTACTCCGAAAACAAGCCGTCTTTGGTGGTAAGCGGTTCGGTGGATGCGAGTGTCGTATCGATACAGCGGATGTGAGCAGCGATCAGTTTTGAGTAGCGCAATGCATTGTCGTGCTACGTGGTGATTTGGCATAGGAAGATCGTGTTACTTGTTTTCTCATGGGCTATAGCAGCAAATGCTTCAATATACAGTACCGTGTTGCTGATTGCACTGAAAAAATAAAAGCGAATTTGTTTGTTTGTATTGTGATACTCCCTTCTTTGACATGACTTCTTTTGGTGACTAATTCTTTATAACCGTATTGAAAAATGTTTAAGTTTAAAAAATGGATTAAAACCAGTTTTCTCTGTTATTTAATGCGTTCCGATTTTCTAATCTTTTTTTAGATTATGTAAACCAGCGGCTCCCAACCGTTTTGGAGCGCGACCCAAGTGTGCGTTCGGTGAAAATCTCACGACCCAAGCCTCAAACAACGTATATTAACTTGGAAAAAAATAATGTTTGCGTGGATGATTTTTGGCAGCAAGTTGCTAAGTACATTTTCACCGTCAGCAATCTACTTGTTTGATGCAGTAATTCGGTCTGTGATGAAACAGATTGAAATATGCAACAACCCAGGTTTGGATCGCCTCGGCTCGACCCACTTTTGACCCTTGCGCGACCCATGTTCAGGGCGAGACCCATACTTTAGGGACCATTGATTTAAACAGAGCTTAAGAAACGTAACACGAGTTTTTTAGACTTCTGCTAAGAGTAAAATAAGATCCCTCAAACCTCGCATCAGCTCTCAGCAACCATCTGGCGACGAATCCGTTCGGGTGGTTTCGCCGTTGGTCAGAGAGTGCTCGAAATCCGAAACATGCCGAAGACAGCCGATAACTGCAGTTCTTATGTTTCGTGCAGTTCTGTCCCACTCGCAAAAGCGTCGAACAGGCGGCGACCACACTCGCTAAAGACGCCTCTTTCGTAATCGATGCGCTACACAAGCAGACACTAACAAGGACCGCCAATGCTGTACGAAACACAAGGTCAGGTTAAGCCTTGTGCTGTCTGTGTTTTCATGTTCGTCTGGTGGATGAAAGTGGGTTGTCGTGTTTGATCCATTTGAACTACAATCAACATTTCTTCAAAAACATTTCGAAATTGTTCAGTTTAGAAAATGCTGACGAGATTTCGCAAAAGTCGGTGATTGTTCAGTGGTGCTACATTTTACTGGCTACATACAACATGCTTATGCATACCATAGTGAAGGTGTTGAAACCGTTATCACGGGAATTCTCAATAGTCCTATTGCTTCCAAAAGTACACGTTGAGGGAACACACGGCATTAACTTCATCGACAAGAAGTTAACAACTTGTTGCGAACAAAGCGCTCTGGCCATTGTAGCCTACTCCGTCAGTAGTACAAGGCTCAAGAGTAAGAACTGTCAGTTGCGCTCAGAGCTTCTTTGACCAGTCGCTGAACGAATTTCACGTTTCTCTGCATGACGTCACACGTCGCTGCGCCCGCAATACTTCAACCTCCCCTTGTATCTCCTGCAGACTCCGCGAATTGCTTTTATCCGGCATCGGATACCACCACGCCGGATTGGATGCGCACGACCGACACCTAGTGGAGGATTTGTTCACCCAAGGAGAGCTGCTCGTTCTGCGTGAGTGGCCACCGCGCCGCGTCATCACGACGTATTGTTGTTGTTTTTATTCAAGTACCTGTGCATTCGCATTATCATCAGCGCGTGGCTTCATGGTCGATTTTCCAGCTGACCGAGACAGAGCTTTTTAACTCGCAGTAAGCACGAGCACCCTCGCAATGGGGGTGAACCTCCCCGCCCACCTCGTCGTCATCAAATCGACGTGTCATTACGTGAAAGGGATGTTCGTGGAGTACAGTCAGTCGGAGATTCTGCAGATGATTGGCAGGGCAGGGAGACCTCAGGTGAACACCGGTGCAGATTGGTATTGTGCGTTCGGGGGAGGTTTAGACCAGTGGTTAGTTTCTATTGTTAAAGGCGAATAGTGCAAGTTGTGAATGTGCAGTTGCAACAACAACTCGAATCGATTCGAGATATTTTGTTTGTGTTGCGGTTGAGCACGAGGTGAGAATGTTCTCTGTTGTTCAGCAAGTCTCTCAATCAGGCCCGTAGCCAGGTTTCAAGGCTTGGTGGGGCACAATATCTTTTTAAGGGGGCAAGATTTTTGCTTTTGCCATGCGTGTAAAACATTTTTCTGGGCGTAACAAAATTGGGGGGGGGCACAAAAGAAATTTGTGGGGGACACTGCCCCCGAATGCCCCCTCCCGTGGCTACGGGTCTGCTCTCAACTACTGCAGATGAAAATATTCCAGTGTGTCGAAGGTATTCTCGCATTGTTTAAGAAAACGTTGAAGAATAAAATTGAAGATGCTTATTCCTGCTTCAAGCGATGACACTCATTAAAACAATGAGTGTAAAGCGTTGGGTGAAAGGCTTGTTCCCCTGGACCAGGTCTTCATCGTTTGATGGCCACGCAGCGAGTAGATTAGAAGATTGTTGCTTCAGCAAATGAAGGTGTATCTGATATTCAGGCCCGTAGCCACGTTTTAAGGTTTGGGGGGAAAAACATTTATAGAGGGCAAGATTTTTGTTTTTGTTAATATGTTTGAAACAAATTTTCCCGGGCCCAACAAGATTTGGGTTGGCACAAAAAAAGTTTGTAGGGGCATAACCCCCGAATGAATAGCTACGAGTCTGTCTGATATTGTTGTCAGCAGTCTGCTGGCACATGCTATGCGTTCTACATTGGCACTTCGCTACATGTTGGAACGCTGCGTTCTGTTAAGAGGATAATGTGCAGTTACAAGAAGTATTTGTTTGGTTGATGTTTTACGTTGTTTAAGTCTGTGCCCTCCTCCCCACTTCTAGCGCCTTTTCTGTCTCCATAGTTTGATTCATCGGCGACAGCAGTGATTATGACGCGCAGTGACCGCCGAAGCCTCTACCAGAACATTATCACCGGTTCGCAGAAGATTGAGAGTTCACTCCACAGGTACTCATGCGTGACGGCGCTGTGCTTCTTGCGTAGACTTTGAATTTGTTCAGTTTCATTCCAGGACAAAGTTCAAAGCTGAGCTGGGTTGAGTTTTGTCATAAGTAGTTTTGTAAAACGACTGGCGTTTTAGGCAGAGGTAGGCTGTTCCGTTTTCACCCGAGTCAAACGGTGCATGCGTGGTTGCCAATGCATAATTGCTCATACGTATGTTACACTTTCAAACTGTGACAAGAGCCAACATTTCTGTTTGATCAACTGTACTCCGCCAGGTTGTTAAGCGTGGTGACCAATGGTATTTTTCTGACATCTCTATCTGCTGCTGCTGCTACAGGTTGTTCCGCGCTGTTTCGCTACATTGTGTACCGCGCTACTTCGATCACTTCGAAGGGTTTTCACATCCAGCATACTTTTCTTTTTCAGCCCAAAAATATCATCTTCATGTAAAAAGACACAAAGCGTAATATTTTAACCAGAATGTTTTTAGAATGCATTTTAGCGTTTTTGGTTGCTGCGCTTTTATACGAGCGGTTGCTACCAGTGACTTCGTAGTCTTGAGGAACCCGGGAAAACGTCGCCCTCCGCATTTTTAAAGGGAGGTTCTGCTGTTTCATGAAAGTATAGACGTCTTGCAATTTTTTAGCTTTCACAAGAGATGAAAATCCGAACCATAGTGCAGTATGACTTTGGCTGGCAGTGCATTTCTTCACTTCAGCTTTCGGCGCTGCAAACACCGCTGGTTGTTACGTCAGGTTGTCTCCGTTTATGGGTATCACTTAGTTAAAATAATCGCCTCACTGTGACGTCAGACACCTCATTGAGCACCTGAACGCGGAGATCGTTCTCACAACGATTGGCGACGTGGCAGTCGCCTTGGACTGGATTCGATCCACCTTCCTGTACATCAGACTGCTCAAGAATCCGACCCACTACGGTATGCTTGCGAAGTGCTCGGGTAATTGTGAATGCAATGACGTCGTTCTCCCGAGAACCGGGAATGCTGCAGCGGTGATCGAAATAAGCTGGTTTGGAATGATCGGAAAGTAAATTCAAAATGGTTGAGTTAAAAGTTTCGGAACTCGATTTTTACGACTTGCGCGGTTACAACACGATCACCTGCTTTAACGTTATAAGCTCTCACAGGTGTCCCTTGTAAACAAGGACCTGTTCCACAATGGTCAAAATAGCCAGCTTTCTTGTGCTGATAACTTGGCAAGTTGTCTGTTTTTGCTAGTAACTTGGCAAGTTGAATTTATTCTGTCAAGTTTTCCAACGTTCGCATGCATCATTTGCGCAACTGCGAATTTCTTCGTCTCGCAGCGTGCTGGTCTACACAACTTACTTAATGGCGTTCCCGGTGTTCTGTTCTGCTTGACCAGGTTACCCGTCTGGTCTGACCCGAGATGACGCCGACAAGCATTTGCGCGAACTTTGCATGCAAAACCTCGACTCGCTGACCTCGATTGACCTCATCTCGCTGGACAACGACCTGCGATTGACCCCGAGTGAACCCGGGAAACTTATGGCGCGATACTGTGTTGCTTTCGAAACGATGAAGAAGTTTTACAAACTGTCCGGAACGGAGAGTCTTGAAGAAATGGTTTGTTATGTTGCTTATGGCTGTTGTGCGTGAATGTGGCAACAGTCATTGACAACGTTGTCCACGAGTATAGGTGTAGGAGCGGGCAAGTTTTTGAGGGTGCAAAGGATATTTTGCCCAAATTTCCCTAAACATGCCCGAAATACTTTTGTGCGACAAACTTTCTCCCTACAAATTTTTTTGTAGCTGTTGACACATTCTGTGTTCATCCAAACACTGTAGTGAAATTTAAATAAACTTTTCTGTACTTACCTGGCATGGATTCTACTACCATGAAGTAGGTGCCCTGCAGCACACTCGATTCCCTCAGTGTATGGTCAAAAAAGCGTGGAAAAATGACATGTGTGTAATATCACGCTGATAAAATCATTAAATGGGTGAAAACGTCACTGTACATGAAATTTTGCGAATTGCCTCAAGTGGTTTTGTTATGGCTGAACTTTAAAAAAACAAGTAGATCTTTGAAAACACGCACCTATCGAAACTCTCCATATGGATTCAGGTGGTGATCAACTTTTGGGTTGCATGTTCTAAGCTTCAAATAACCTATACGAATGATTTATTTAGTGGAGGGTTGGCACTGTTGCAACCTCTCCGGTGGTGTTGCGTTGATTATGTGATTCACCACGAACGGGATGTGCGTGAACAATAACACCATTATATATATGTGGCGCGAACAAGCAATAAAAGAGTGATCGTGGCGTGGAAGCTCTGCCGATACTAACGATGTGAACGATTGAACGTAACAATAGCGTACGCGAAGAGTGATCATGGCATGTGAACTCTATTGTTGCTTGCTGCCACGTAGCGAAGCTTTGCGCATATGCCGCTCGGGATTTCCGATCGCAACAGCACGCTTGGGACTGGTTTGCTAATTCCGAATGTTTGGAAGCTGAAACTCCTTGTTTGGAGCTAATTGTTCTCAGTGGAAGTCGAGGACTTTTGTTCATTTTGCCCCACTTTGCTGGGCCTCCCATGTCACTTTGCCTTGCCT
>Ga0210059_1005104_pt1 | contig 21104 bp, 14 predicted proteins | sample Ectturendosymbi2_FD_188042 | JGI IMG/M metagenome (GOLD analysis project Ga0210059, IMG submission 188042) | Ecteinascidia turbinata endosymbiont from Florida, USA - Sample 2 (SPAdes) (version 2) | ecosystem: Host-associated > Tunicates > Ascidians > Unclassified | place: Key West, Florida...
GCTTCCCTCGTCTTTGCAGATCGAGGCATTTTGAGTTTCGACTTTTTACACCAGGGACTTTCATCTGGTGCTGTCCCCTTGGACTTTGTCGATTTTCTATGTAGTGGCACGAATGTGACCACTACAAAGCCTTGAGCACCAAAAGTTGTGTTGGCCAGTGAATCAAATCAAAACCTGATTGTTTTGATTTGATTTACTGGCCAACACAATTTTGGTGTTGGTTTTTGGTGTTTTTGGTGGTTTTTGTTTTTTTGACTGAAGATGGATTAAGAATAGTCCGAAACGTCTCAAAATAAAACATGTATAGTTTTTTGAAGGCTTTTTTAGTGTTGATAAAACCGGCAGTGATTTTGATTAGTTGAACAGTGCAGTGGCGGCTCGTGGTGAAATTGGCCGGTAGGGCTGCGCGATTTCATTTCTGGTTCTGGTTGAACATATGGGATTGCCGCCCTGGCTGTTTTTGTAATAAGTGGCGTTTCCAGTCACTCCAGCAGTCCTTATCTTATCAAACTCATAATTTTCAGTTGTCCTTATTAATGCATAGAAAACATTCACTTTAGTTTAATGAAACCAAACCCTAAAGCGTAAACACTAACACAAAAGAATTAAAAACCGGTCCCATTGAAAGTATGACGCATAACCACTGCCATCAAAGCTGCAAAGGCGAGAGTCAAACCCAGCACCACTCGCATACTAAACTTGGAATATTCCGCTCGAGTACTAAGGTGCTATTGTTAATAAGATAAAGCTTAGCATTTTATTCAAACCGTGTCATGGCAGCAGACCTAGGCTAGAACAACCACTTTCTTTGAGCTGGTACTTTAATCATGTTCTTTCAAATGAAGTTTAAATTTTTCAAAAAATTTCGAACAGTTGATGATTTAACACAAGATTTCTCGTTTTTTATCTGGATTGTTATGCTTTTCCAGTAAAAGTTTGTATCCTGCATCAGTTACAGCTGCAATGTTCACCTTACCAAAAAATTAAAGGTTTGCTTGAATGCTTATAGGCTTGCCAGATTTCTCATGCTTAAAAATTTTCATATTTCAATGTTTTAAACCAGTCATATCTTTTGTTGTCCAAGAATGATATCTACCAACTACTGCCGTACATCTTCAAACGCCAACCCTAGACAGCTCATCAGCTTAGCCTGCTGTTGCAAGTTGCACTGGCGCAGATAACGGAAGGGCTGTATTTTCGCAGCCCGAGATTGGCGACCAGATTTGAATCCAATGCCGCCAATATCGCCAAAGTACGAGTAAAAGCATTCTTAACCTTAATTATGAAATTCAATATCGAAGAAATTCAGGTAGTAAAAAACAGTCAAGATCATATTTCCTCCGTTTTTTCTTTAAAAATTCATCCTCAAAATATCAAAAACGGTTTGCGATAGGCGGATATACCACCATGTTTTTTGTAGCCAATTGTTTGGTTTCTTTCTATTAGAGCTGTGCCAAAGACAGCCCCGAAATCGCCAAATTCATCGGCAAGTGTGCTGAAAACGTCATTGCATAAGCGGCGTCGCTGGAAAACAGCGAAACATTGGTTTTGTTGGATTCCTAGGAAACGTTGAGCAAAAATGGTGTCGGAAGTACCGAAAGTCGTTGTGTTGTGAAATTTTCGTTACTAAGTCCAAACTTAAGGCGATTTTGGCCGTTTGGCGGAATCTTTTGCCTTACGTTTTTCAGAGAGGGCTACAGCCCGGCAGCCCGTCTAGACGAGCCGCCTCTGGAACAGTGGACCTTTTACATTTTCAAAAGTTTCGATTTTCAGGCTAAAATTTTCAGATTTTCAAACTTTTGCAAACTAACCGAGACTTCGTCATTCCGAAAAAATTACAGTCGTCCCCAATTTTCCTCTCAGTGGTGACTCTTTTCTCAAAAAATTTATATGTGATCATAGCTCCTTGTAATTTCAAATGCCCCTTAAATATGGCACATTTCATATGTTGAGTTCGTTTTTTCTCCTCAACATGAAACGTCTTGTGATCCTGAAACAACAACACAAGAAGACGCTGATCACTAAAAGAAAATAATTAAAGAACGCAATTCAGAAGCTCAATGACGAATTCACGGCAAGCCAAACGAAGTTGGACACTGAAGACATTATTTATTGTAGAATTGTACTTACGCATTTACCATATAATGATGCTAGGAGAGAGTAACCAAAAACCTTATAACATAACACTAAAAACGTAATCCAAACCATGATAAAAATTGTAATCGAAATTACTAATGATTTCGAATGGCTTTCATTCCTAGAAAAGTGACGTCACGCACGCTCGATTGCGCAAGAATCATATGCCCAAAAACGTAATCACGTGACTGAAATCAACCAATGAAAATACATGACAAAATTGATATATACCTGTGTCTCTGCTCAGTTCAATTGAGCAATGGGCTTACCAAGCTTTTCCCTTAGACCAGCAGTGGGCATACCAAACTGGAACAAACCAAAATTGAAGGATAGATAGTTGGCGAACTTGTGGGGTCTGGTAAATTCGTGAACCAGAATACGCTTGTAGCTGGCTACTATCCTAGAACGGTTAGACTAACGGAATCACCGAAGTTCTAACCAATTTTCAAGCAGGTCGTGGTGTGACTGTTTAACAATATGGGTTACTCTCTCTCACTCCCTCCTATGTCAAAATAGAACTGCGCATTAACTCTTGATTACTCATAGTAAAGCTTGTATATGTTAAAGTATATTATAAACCCCTGTAGTAAGGTATATCGCAGTGCTTAAAGTTATACTAATAAAACCATGAGTGAATACAATCTTGTAGTGATAAACTGAGCGTGTCGAGCTAGACCGGCGAGTCCAGGTTTCTTAACTGTTAGCTTGGGCGTGCCATGGACATTCCTATGGACCAGTGCTGTTGCGGAATTGTCCTAAATGTGTAGTGGTTTGCTTCTTTTAGAAGTGGACTGCCACACATACCAAGTGGATAGCTCACTTTTATGTTTGATCACGCAGTAAAACGCAAATACTTCAGAGGGATGTCCATAATATTCATTCCATTTGCTGGAAAACCTTTCATACGTATAGGGCAGCATGAAAGTTTTATGCGTTGCACTGAAGTCACTCCATGCGGCAGAGACCACCACTGCTAAGCAAGCGCGAGTTGTTCGAGGTCATTTTTGGAAAATCGAGTCATCTTTTTCGTTGTAAAATAACTGTAATGGTCAGTGTTAGGATATGTATTCAACATAACAGACCCCTTTTTATGGTTTAAAGAAACTTAAAGCGTAATCATTTTGAACACAACATACAAAAATAAAAGGTAAGTCAAAACAAAGGTACCACATAGCGACTGACCCTGACAGACAACACTGTATATCTTCCAAACCTAAATCACGGTTTTAGGAGAACAGAGAAAGAGCGAAGCAACGAATCCACATTCCACAGTCTAGGTTAGGGTTTCCCCAACCTGGGGTACATGTACCCCCAGGCAGTGGTGTGTTTAAGGGGAGGCGAGCGAGGCACTTGCCTTGGCCCCCCCTTTTCGGGGAGCCCCCTTGAAGTGTTACACGCATAAATTTTCCTTATTTTTGATGAAAAACTTAATATTCACCCATATAATGTACTACAAAGCAGATCAAAAGTAAGTACTCTTCTTTCAAAGGGGCCCCTACAGAAACTGTAGTTTGCAGGTACTTTGCTTTCAAAGGGCCCCAACAGCAACTGGAATGTGTAAATACTCTGCTTTTAAACTTTATTAAAGGGGCCTTAAAGGAACTGTAATGTGTAAGTACTCTACTTGCAAAGGGGCCCCCAACAGCAACTGTAATGTATAAGCACCTTGCTTCCAAAGGGGCCCCCAACAGCAATTATAATGTAAAATTCCATGATTTCAAAGAGGCCCAAACAGCAATTGTTATGTGTAAGTACCTTACTTTCAAAGGTGCCCCCAACAACAATTGTAATGTTTCAGTACCTTGCTTTCAAAGGGGCCCCCAACAGCAACTGTAATGTGCAACTACCTTACTTTCAAGAGGAGCCACCACCAGCAATTATAATGTGCAAGTACCTTGCTTTCAAAGGGGCCCCAGCAGCAACTTTAATGTGTAGCCTAAGTACCTTGCTTTCAGAGTGGCCACCAACAGCAACTGTAATGTGTAAGTAATGTGCTTTCAAAGGGGCCCGGAGCAGCAACTGTAATGTGTAAGTACTGTCCTTTCAAAGCGATCCCACCACCATCTCCAATGAGAAAATAAACAAAAGCTTCAAACCAACTTCTATACCTAAAACAATTGTAGAATATCGGTTAAAATTTATTCCAAAAAGTTCTGAAAAGACCCTGTCAAATAAGAGAAAATAGGCCTATTTTTACCAAATGATAACTTTTTATACCGAATGGTAATTTTTGATACCAACTGATGATTTTTAGAGATTGAAGTATTTGCTTTTTTGATAATTTTATGAAAAATGTACCTTGGTGAACATTTCCAACAGAAAATAAGACAACATGAAATTGATGTAGCAGGGGCCACACTACACCTTTTAATTGATAGGATATTTTCTTCTTAGTTTACAAAGTAGTTTTGTATTATTGCTGTTGCCCTGCAAAGACTGTTAATAAGCAAGGCTACATTCATGCTTCTTATCACGCAGCAGAAATGGCAATTTTTGAGTATTATGAATAGGCTACTCATTTTTTGTACAGATATTTCAGGTATTTTAGGTGGTTTGATTTAGCCTACATGCTTGAAATCACAGGTTATTTGAAGCTTGACTAGTAAATGGTTGGTTTAAGGTAGATTTGGTAGCTGATGTTTACGCTCTCTGCCAGCTCTTAGCCAGTGTAACTTGAACCGTTTTTTCTTAGCACAGATTTAATCATTTGTGTAGGCTACTTGCTGCAGTATAAATGTTTTCGATGAGGTACATGATGAATTATTTCCTGCTTTTGCCCATTTTTCAAACAACTAGTGTCAATGCAAGATGATGGCAGCCTTGAATCATCCAGCCTCAAAGCTTTCCAAAACAAGTCTCCAATTGGATGCTTTTGTATGCTATGTTCTTGCAATTAAAGGATGAAATTTAAAACAAATTAGTGTATCTTCTTGGTTGTTTTTTATAGTTTCATGGATTCCCACAAAGACATGAATGTGAACAAATTCAGGATACCAACTACCAAGCATTTTTTCAAAGGGGGAGGGTGTGAAACTTTCAAAGAGGTAAACTATTTAGTTTATTGATGGTGAATGCAGAGAAAAGGGACGCGAAAATGAAGAAGTGGGGGCGATACCAACTTGATATTGCCTGACGTTTATGCGTTGCCAGCTTTGTCTTCCAACTTTCAGTGTTTTCAAAGTTGTGTATCATGAACACCCATTTGCATTTTCTCCTCTGCTATTTCAATTATGCGGTAGTCTCAGGAACATACCCTTGGGTGGCCGTATCTTAAGCAAATTAAAAGTGATTATCACGGTTGGCTGAATATGATGACGTCATCAGAGGACCCCCTTTTTAGTTTTGCATCGGGCCCCCCCAACCTAAACCCACCACTGTCCTCAGGGGTATATTTGCCTATCCGAAGGGGACATGTAAGGCTAGCAGAAGATGAGAAAAATGTAATTGCATATTATTTATTTCCAAATATTTATAGGGTATTATTATCAAAAATCATTATATGCGTATTGTTAAGTATGTCTATGAATGATCATGATCATATATTTTGTTATAGGAAATTTTAGGGGTACATTTTCATCTGTCAACATGCTGAAGGGGTTATTTATTGAAATGTTGAAGGGGTACATGCTCACCTCTCGGAATGCTGAAAGTGTACATGGTCAGAGAAAGGTTGGGAACCCCTGATCTTGGTGAATAGCATGCCTAATGCTAGAATGCACGTACAATGTAAGTATATTATGAGACGACGTGCACACACGAAGCTTTGTACTGCATTTACCCCTCCTCAAAATAATCGACAGTGGTAGGAAAATGGGGATTGTATCTACAGACTTATCCATGGGAACGGGATTCCTATGGGAATCCCATGGAAAACGTCCCATGAGATGGGACAGGCATAAATTGCTATGGGTTGGGAATGGGACATATAAATATGTCCCGTGGACAACCCTAAGCTTGTCCATGGGAATGTCATTTCTATGGGAATCCCGTGGGAAACGTCCCATGGGATGGGACGGGACAGGCATAAATTACTATGGGATGGGAATGGGACAGATAACTATGTCCCATGGACAACCCTGCATATCTATCTAGAAATGGCTTGCTCTCTATATAGGGGCAGTTTTTATATGGACCACTTTGTACAATGCTTTTGTAACTAAAAACCGTATGCAAGTGTATGGATTCCATTATCGAGTATAACCCTTTTGTCTTCGTTTGCTGACTAAGCAGTCTTGTTTGCCTTTTCTGTGTATACATCATGCCTAAGAATTCTAATTACATTCAATTTCCTTATTTACTCTTTCTTTGTAAACAAACACTTTTTATAACCTCGAAACTAATACGTCTCTTCACAACATTCTTTTTCACACCCTTGCATCGTTTTCTACCTCTCCCTCAAACATCTTGTAGGCATACAGCAACTTTGATTGTAAACCCACAGACTCTTCAATTATATTTCCACCAGCTTCGTCCTTCAACATTTCCACAACTTTCTTGTTCACCCCGGTTGGAATTCCTGATGCATGTCCTTTTTAAAAGTTGCTGGTATCACATTTTTCTGAAACATCTGACATATCCGTGAAAAAACTTGTGTTTGAATTTCAAAGATTGACTCTCGGTATCAATAAATAACCAGTTTGCTCTAGTTATATATTTTTCTTTCCTGTAGTTGTAGTGAAAGTCATACATCTGTCTTACTCAAATCGAGAATGCACATTCCAAGGTAGATAGGTTTATTGAAATAAATTTCAGTTTTTTTCATATGTACAGCAACAAGGATTTCTTCAAATGCAATCAAGTGATCAAGATTTTGTTCAGCTATCAACTTTTTCAAATATTTTACATTATTCACCAAGGTGAGATTTGCATACTTTCTTTTGTTTTCCATCACCTTACCAAAGAAGCTGTTATTCATTACTTTGAAAGTCTTTCTCAAATTCAATCGTTCCTTCTGATTTAAGGCCAGTGTTGAGATCAATGTATTGTTTTAAACATCTGATTTATTAAAACTTGTTCCACGATGAATTTTTTAATTTTCAACCCAAGCGATTCATGAAGTTTTAAACTTTTATAATGAATTACCTATTTTTCTTTATCGCCTAAATTCGGAATTAACTTGTCAACCTTGTTTCCAACAATCCTTTTAGGTGCTAGAGAATATTCATTATGACGTTTATAAAGGTCTTTGGTATATTCAATATCAGTGTCAAGAATACAACCTTTTGGTTTTATATCAGGGAATGATCTTCAGTTTTGAAGTTCTTCATAAGTCATCCACTTGAATTCTCCTGTACGTAAACGTACACTCATTCCGTAACCATAAAGGTTGTTTGCAACCAAATACTGAATAAATCTACTTGGTTCATCTGGATTACATTCATCTCCGATGTACTTGTTATTTCCTTTAAAGCAGTAGTTCTTAAACGTTTCTCTACCACGCCTACCTCCCTTAAGGGGGGGTCCCTCAAGTAATTGTCCTTTGCTTCAAGCCCCCTGACTTCAAATGAGTCTTAAGCAAATGCATTCATTGGCAAATTTGTTCAAACTTTCCATATTGTAGGGCGCGTTACCAGGGACTGATATAAGGAGCGAGGGGCCCTAGGCCATCTTAGTTTTGGGGGCTCCACGCAAGTGTGACCTATTTGGCCGTTTGTCTGAAAAGCGTGAAAGTATGCCCGTCTTATGTGTAGTGCACCCTCAAAAATATATCTTTTGTTGTGCCGACTTTGGTTCTACAATAGCTGCAGATCATCAACAGAAATAGCCTTTCCTTCATTCTTCTAAAGAACAAATGGCATTGCTATCTTTTCTTGAAATCTGTAGCTCTTTCTTGTAGTTCAGAAGTTCTCTTCGTTAAATTTCCGGGATTTCTAGCGTTTTTAGTAGGTTTGCGTTTTGGATATATACATTTTCATGCGGGACCGTGTTGCCAATGCCACCCTCGAAATTATCGATGTTTACATACAGGTCATCACATCTGCCTGTCGATGTGATGACCTGTATGTAAATTCCTTTTTTATAGTAATAGTTGCCACATATTTTATGAAACAAAAAAGCACAATCCACTCAGTGCACACAGGGCTTATTTATGCCGTTTTGCAGTTGTCATTTTCCAAGCAATACAAAATACAGTCTTTTGATCTTCTATTGCAGTGTGGTCCAACTACATGCCCGCGGGCTGCATGTGGCCCGCCACAGCGTTTTCAGTGGCCCGGGGAAGCATTCAGGAAAAATCTTCAAATCTGAAATTTGTTGAAAAGCATGTAAGATTACATTTGTCTCACTGAATTGCTTGCGCTGGATAAAGTGCATTTGCACAAAAACAATGAATACTACCTTTTCTGTGTACCGTTATTGGTTTTGTTTCATTTATTTATTTTACGATGAAATTAGAAGTTACAGCCCTCCCCTAACCTTCCGCTGGGGTACCTGGCTAGATAGCCTCTGTGTTTTTTCGGTGCCCCGGCGTTCGTCGTCTTGAAGAGTACATCTGGCGCAGTGAACTCAGTACCAACAAATGAATCCGTCTATCTACGGTATCCGCTAAACGCGTCCATATCAAAGTAGCCCACGAGCAAAATTAATTGCCCATTCTTGCAATGGGTGATTTTAGTTAGAACAAGCATGACATCTTTAAATAAAAATGTGCAATATTAACGGTGTTAGAGACTGCAATGAGCTTCTGAAGTTAGTCAGAAAAATGTGTGAGACTACATTTTCTATGATGAAGCAATCAAATCTAAAGTCAGAAATCGAATGGGAGGCGAAACACTGTACGATAGTGTCAGAGAAGCCTCGGCCACAGGCATCCTACTGATAGAGATTTGCAATAAATTGCTATTGCTTCAACGACCCACTCACTTTCAGTGACGCACTCACTTGTCTTCCCTTTTTTAATATTAACTGTTGTGAATCTGTTGTTTTATACATCATTTTATTGGACGTGGCCCGCGAGTTGTCGCGTTTTTGTAAAAATAGCCCGTAGGTCAGAAGTAGTTGGACCACGCTGCTGTATGCCATAGGCCGATGGTAAATAGCATGAAGACAAATTTTGTACAGAAGCAAAGTAATGTCGCAACACCCTCAGTTAACCAAATGAAATAAGCCCAACACAGACACCTTTTTCCCAGCAAAGCTCACGAGAAACTGTTCTAGCTTATTTAACTAACATGTAGAGTTTCAACAAGCAATCTCTATTTGCGGGAAATCTAGTAAAAACAACCAAAATGTAGGATCCAGTTGGCTACTGAAAATCTTGCTATTCTACGGAGTTTTGCAGTGTCTGGCGGTCTTGCGTTGTTAACTTTTTGTCAGTGGAAAATTGAACATCAGTAAAGTACGGCTTTTTTCTTTTTCATTCTTTTCTCGTAAGCGCTTTCATACAGACGGCCTGCATGTCTCTCACGCCCAGATGCACAATATTGTCGTGTTGTTACTTACTGATAAGAGTCTAGAGCAGACATTTGCATTTCCGCCAGTTTCAAGGTAGATTGTGAAGTTATGCCTCTGTCCAGTTTTGCAAAATTTTAGTTTAAATTGCATCGTCATAGGAAAGAGTTGCGCGGGGCCCCTAGAAGCGCGGGGGCCTAGGCCGTGGCCTATTTGGCCTATTCGTAAATCCGTCACTGCGCGTAAGGTCTTCCGCCCCTAGAAATTTATTAACGCTCACCCTGGGGAGGCGTGTGCCCCGGTTATGAACCACTGCTTCAGAGTAATCTTTGGAAATCATAGAAACTTCTCTTCGAATACGTTTTCCAAACGTGTCTGGATCGCTTAACAATTCAAGTTTGACATCAGTTTTTTTCAAAAATGCATCTTAAGCCAATCCAGTAGCTGCGTGAGACCAAGCTGGATCGAATCTATAATTTTCATGCAAATATCTCTAACGTTTTCAAAGACATTAGCAATTAAAAAACATTTGATTTTCAAATATAAACCATGACAGTCTCTCATTGTTTCCATGCTAATTTAATTCCACATTTTTTGAGCATGAGTACAGTCTTCATCTGAAATCTCATAGCCTTCATCTGAAATCTCTGTATCATTCAACTTTGAACAAAACGCTTGCTTAGTTAGAAGTTTTATTTTTCATCACGTTTTTCTGAAATATTCATGTAATCATAAGGCGATACACCTTTCTTCCACTTTTTTCAACATACGAGACCTTCACAGGAAAAGCAAAGATCATCACGAAAGGTTGCCAAGGCCACCTTTCTTCATCGCCATAGGGGTGAATAGATACAGACGTTTTGCATATCAAGGCCACAGAATCATGCATGCTAACTTCTCCACACAATTTAAAAGTTTGCCGTGCAACAAAACGTAGTAGAAAAATCAAGTAAAGCTTAGAATGGCAGAAGCAGTTCATTCGAGACTGAAAATCGAACTAACTTTTTAGAACACATTTTACTGATTTACATTTACAAGAGTGGTTGTTTTCTGCATTTGACCTGACTGACTAACTAACTCCGTAACTCATGGTTTGTTATTTTCAAAATGAGGCTGGTGGTCTAACACCTGATTTTTTTTTGCAGCAACGAGTATAGCTACTTCAACAAGACCTGCTATTCGCATCATGCTTAATTTGCAACCTAATAATTCAACTTCAACGGTCTTCAGTTTTTTCGAATATTATTTAGTGCGGTTTACCACAATCGTATGCCACGATAGGGAAAACATCAGGTGTGCAGAACATGAAACACTTGGCAACACTGCTTGCATCAAGTAAACAATTGGCAACACTGCTTGCATCAAGTAAACAATTGGCAACACTGCTTGCATCAAGTAAGCAATTGGCAACACTGCTTGCATCAAGTAAACACTTGGCAACACTGCTTGCATCAAGTAAACACTTGGCAACACTGCTTGCATCACGTAAACACTTGGCAACACTGCTTGCATCAAGTAAACAATTGGCAACACTGCTTGCATCAAGTATGTTTAATCTGCTTCATTTTCCCGTTTGCGTTACGTCAACTGTGAAAAAAATTGTTCGCACAAATGTTTTAATGATTTGTTGTGTGACTGGGCAACACACAGCGCTAACAGGAAACCATCTAGCTATAAAACGCGCAGGGAAAACTCTTACTGTTTGTGCTGCCGAACCTGTCGAGCCCTGCATTGTGGGTCCCCAACAAAGCGATCGTTACAGTTACTAAACGACGAAGAATGATGAAAGTTATTACTATTTTGAGTATTGCATATTGAATTCAAATCTTTTGCCTTGTGTTTCTTTGATATTACACACATTGCGAAAGACGATTTGAGAATGTTTCGGACGTGATGAGAATGCTTTGGATGCCTATGATACGTATTTCAATTTTTTAACTATGGAAGAGGCATGTCAGTTGTGCAAAAACATTACAACTAAGTGTTTAGTAAAGACTGTCGAACAACGTAAGGACCAGGTGTGCCCAATTATTTGACAGACAAATATTTCTACAAAAAGCGACAAAAATCTTGAAAGACCAAAATTAAAATCGATATGTCGAACGCTCGCAAACCTAAAACGTATTGTAGAACTGCTGAGAGATTCTGTGTTCAGATCAACCATTTTCTCTGTTACAACTTACCTCTTGTACTGTTTTTTTGTTCTAATTTTTCAAAACATTGCAGTGAACAATTATAACTGCATAAATTTAAGTTGGTACAAGCATAGTGCGCCAAAATGTAGTGTTTTGCGTCAACTATTTAGATCTCAAAATATCGTTCAATACCAAGCGTTTTTACTTAGTGAGCATCTTCAGCAGCATCATGCCGCTTTAAAAATTCACAACTCCATCAAAACTTGTTGCCATAGCGAAGCTAAGACCACACTCTGTCAGATGTACATGTCATGTCGAACCAAGAGAGGTCAAAGTCTGTTCATATGCTGATGTCATTATCACTGAAAAGTTATAAACCTTTCTAATTAGTTGAAAAAACTTTCTTGCTGCCAGCAGTACAGTGATCCCCCCTGCCTGTAGGAAGCTTTCTTGAAACGTGGAAAACTGTTTCCGCACTTGCGTTTACGGTTAGACGCGTGATCTTACCAACGCAAACATATCTGAGCCAATCTCAATTGGTTTGATTTACGCCAAACCAAACAATCGTTAAAAAAGTCTGTCGCTACCACGGACGAACGACCTTGTCAAATGATGCTGTTACACCACCCACAAACAAGGCCGGATTAAAGGGTAACCAGGCCCGGGGAAATTTTCACTGTAGGGCCCCTATGTCGTAACTCATGATGTCATCCTTTGTAAAAATTATGTTTTCGCTGATTCGCAACGTTCTCGCCTGCTTTTTCCGATAATCGAGGATGTGCTTACTCAGCTGCACATACAGGTAGCTGCGAGAAGAGAGCTTGTGATATAAACAAAATATTTCAAAGACGAGAAATGACTCGGTAAAGACTATTTTCACCCGAACAATAAGCAGAAACCAGAGATTACAAACAAAAACACCGGCAAAGCAACATAATAATACGGCCAGCCAGGCTGAGTGTGAAAGGTGCTTCGAAGCTTATTTCGTGATTATCACCTGCATTTTCAGGTGCTCTGGTTAACGCCACTGCTTTAACGTTGCGGCTTGAAAGTTTTGCTGGAAAAAGCGATTCAATCGCGGCGTTTCAGTTAACACTGCCAGATCCTTGCGCTTTTTCTACGTAGAAACTTTGCGCTTTTTAGCTGCTAAGCTGATGGCATTGCAGATTTCGGCATCACGATAGCTAATACTGCGATCTCGTTTTCTACTCTTTTGTTCTACAAACCGTCTGATTAACACCTTTTCTGACAGACCACGCAATAAGATGTAGTGTGGCTAGCTTCATATGTTTGTGTAACGCTAAAATAATAACCAGGCGCGCAACAAGGGGGGGGGGGCATTTGGGGCATTTGACCCCCCGAAATTTTCAAAACATTGCATAGCAGCTTTGACATTTGTAGAAACTTTCAAAGAATAAAGATGAAATTTTATATTCTAATCATTTTTAAGAAATCTTATTGGAATTTTTCTTTGTCTTGCTCATTAATTATTCTCCTTACAAGATTTATCTTGAGCTAGGTTATCTGATCGAAAATTTCGTAAATGGTTGGTATTCAACCACAAATATGCTGGAAATGTCAACTTGGGAGATAGTTTAAATTGTTCGTATTTGTAAGGCATTTTTTAATCTATTTTTTCGTGTACAATTTTGTCTTAGACAGGCCTCAATTTACCCTCATGAAACTTTGTAACATTAGGGTACTATTGAACAGTGCAAATTGCTGAAACTTTCAAACTGATAAGAGAAATCTTGACATAGCAGTTAGTGCCTTGTAAAACCGCTTGTTCTTCTACGACCTTTTGATTATTATTTTTGTTGGGGGCAAAGCGGATCACCATTAGTACATTTTCTCATTAGTGCGTAGTACATTTCTTAAAAAAGCGTTGTTTAGCTGCATTTTCGCTTCGAAACCTGATAGTTTTTAACTAAATTCACGTTGAGGACTGTGTCACGTTTTAGTGTCTTTCTGGGTTGTTCCCAGTACCACGGCTTGGGAAAAGGTTTAGTAAAGTGTCATATGAGTGCTAGTCAAGTGTTGAACGCATCTCCATACTAGACCACTTTGGCTCCAAATGACGCTTTACAAGACCCTAACGTTTCCAACCAGTGCAAGTCCTGAAACCTCATAGCCCTAAACGTGCTTCCAAAAGCTTTCACACAACTCATGGATGCCAGAAAAAGCCTTTTGCCCCAATCACACCTGATCCGTTATCCGCCAAAGGCACACGACACCTGATCCGTTTTGCCGGAAATGGTAGCATTCAAAGATCCCCTCACCCTTGACATAGGTTATCTTTTAAGTTTGGTATTTTCATTTGTCATTGAAATTCAAGCACATGCTAGATTAGAAGAATAGGGCTAGAACGAATTTGCTAAAACTAGACGAAAATTAGGCAGGTTTACTACTGTAGTAACCTGTACATCTGCCACACTAAAGCACTAATTGGGTACGGAACCAGGTGTTTGTATGAGAATACAAATTTTTACTCTGTCCTGATCGTTCATTCTGCATCTTAATTAAAACTGAAAAGTTCTCATTTTCGGAAATGTTGCGAAAATAACTTTTATCTGCATGTCAGGCTTATGCAAAATCACATGGAAATACTGTCAACTACAGAAAAACTGTTTGTATGACGTTTAAGGCTAAGAGTGCAAAAAGCACAGTCACTCCATTACTGACGCATTGGTGGCAAAAATCTAAAATCATGTTAATCAATACAAATATCTGGGAGCTGTACTGGATACTGAGCTCCCAGATGACAAAGACATTCAGAGACAACTGCGATAAAAATGTTGTGCAGCAAACAAGCTGCGAGCCTCTTCTCTCGATAATCAAATGCAGTTAAAAATGTACTTTTTCGTTCCTTTTGTACGCCCATCAGTGCCGGATTAACAATAGTAGCAAATGTAGCAATTGCTACGGGCCCCGCTGTTTTCTGTAATAACTCCTATTTATCACATTATATAGTTCTTTTTCAGTCAAAGAAGTCAGTATTTGCTAAATTTGCCATAAGTAGTAAGCGAAGGTTTCCAGTTGAAAGCTGTCTGTGTCCAGAAATTCTTGTTTGATTCTTTTTGTACAGTTACGTAACAAAATGCATAAGATTGCGGTCAGCAGTGTTGCGATTTCAGTTGATTTGCTGCAAAATCTAGCTGGATTTTCTCACTGTTATCTGTAAAATTTTCAGTCTAGCAGATAGCTCATTTTCTAGCCGGAGTTTACCAACCGTTTGGCAGGTTTGGCAGATAACAATAAATTTCTGACCAAAGCCCGTTTCAACAGTTTTTCAACATGAAAACTTTTACACCTTCATCAGAAAATACACTTCTCTTTATGACGTTTTTAATTGGGTAACATCAGGACAAAGCACAACCAGCTGCCTGCTATTATTTGGAATTTTTAGTATGATGCAAAGAAACTGCTTCAAGCAGATAATTGTATCATAATAACAAGTAATTAGATGCTTGGTGAAGCTGAAATGATTTGTTTGTGTGCTTAGTGAGCGCTTTAGGTTAACAGACAACATTGGTAAAATAGGTTTTTATTCCACTACACGATATTTCCAAGTGTTTCAGTTACGCTAGTAAATACTAATGTTTGGTAAAAAACTTCCTGGTAAACCAAAGCTGCCAAAAGTTTTGACATACGTGGTTGCAAGATTCAGAACTTAGAAGTTGGCTCAGTGCCGATTGCCTATCCTGCTGATTCACGAAAAGCTTTTTGCGAAGTTTGCCATAATTCAACCAAAGCGAAACATTGTGAGCTTAAACGGCATACCTGGTAGCAAAAGCACGCAGATGAGACTTAATAACATTTTGCCAATCCCTAATGTAACACAAAGTTTTATGTTACAAAGACCAGACTTAGAAAGTTGTGGGGCTGAAGCTATGTCCAGATTGTTTATCGCTGAGCCTTGCTCATCTCCTGCTGTATAAAAACATGCAACCATTTGAAAGAGATCGTCAAGTGTGTGTCATACAAAAAACAAGTTAAGCTCCAGCTGCATTGCTCAACATGTTAACTGAAAGAAAAATTGTGGGCCGAAAAGTGGTTGGCCAAGACCGGCATTTTCAGCCCATGCTTATTGAGAGTGAGTGCAAGACGAAAAATTAGTATATTGTATAACTTTGTAAGTTTCTTTTAATCATGTCAAAAATAACAGATTTTTTAACGGAATTTCACTGCTTTTAGCAGATTTTAGCTGAAAATTTGTGAAAAGACTCTTAGCAGAATCTAGCAGTTTTTTGTAACACCATTTAGCAGATTTAGGCCACAACCATCTGGCAACACTGGCGGTCAGTAGGAACACTCAGACTGTCATGTGACGATGCGGACTGAAGAGAGCATGCTGAGAGAAAAGCTACTAACACGGATGCCTTGCCCACTCCTTTTATGATTTAGCAGGTGTTGAGATGTTTTTTAGAATTAGGACCCCGCGCTGTTGAAACGCTACGGGCCCCGCGCTGCCTTAATCCGACACTGACGCCCATGTATGCGTCACAATTATGGTGGAGTTTGTCACAATGCATTTGTACTTATACCTGGGCTTGACCAGTTTAGGAATTAGCGTCCCACTCTGCAGTAGTGCTGTACCTAGTGAACAAGTAGTGTTAAGAATGCATCTGTAAACCTGAGGCTTGGCCTCCAACGCCGTTACACAACGTTGTGTTAAGTAAGTTTCTGTAGCCCGGTGTCAAGCGAAATTTCTGACCTCTGCGAAATTTCTGACCTATTATTTTTTGTCAGTTATTTTGCTTCTCAGAGTAAAGGAATAAAGTTTGGCGATTACTTTTTTGATGTGTGTTGTGTAAATTAAACCTTTTGGTTAGATGTCACATACCCACAACAAGCTACAGTACGGGAATAAGTAAAACCAGCGAAAAATATTGGACTTAATCTTAGACTTTCTTTTTCTAACTGTAACATAAACCCTAACCCGACACACTTACCTAAAAACCAAATCCTAAGCCCTAATCATCAGTTTTCTCAGCGTATTTAATTTGTTGAATGTTGCTCTGTGCATGCGCATATGGCGTGAAGTCAGAAATTTCGCTTGACACCGGTGATTCAACCCCCAACACTGTTGTAAATGTTCTGTTTCGTCTGTTTTCAGCGTTGCCGAATGGGGTTGTGCAGAATGGGGTGTTTGTATACTATGGACTTATACTATGGAGTATACTATTGAGTATACTATGGAGCGTTGTGCAGAATGGGGTGTTTGTATACTATGGACTTCGTGTCTGCGGGCAAACATACATTATTATTATATGTGACCGTTTGCGAAAAAGTTGTACCACAGTTGAATAAGCACGATGACGTCATCGAATGAAATTTCATGAAAATTGCCCCCCCCCGAAATGAAGAGCTGGTTGCGCCCCTGATAGTAATCACCGGAATAAGAGTGCGTTTCCACCACGCGTTACACTATATGACGAAACAAAGGGTCGCAGTTCGGCTGCGGCTACCTCCGGACGGCACAAGAAGTTACGGGATCACTGATACTAAGCAGCAGAGTTGCCACTGTAGCTTATGTGAAGCCAGATTTTCAAACCCTGACTTTTTTGACAATCAGAAAAAGCCAGACAAAATCTGACTTTTATCAGTCGGAAAAGCTTGGCTCTGGCAAAACATCGCCTGAAACGAGAGTCTATGACCATGCAGGATGCAAAGAACATTGCTAAGATTTTACTGTTGCCCTAACAATCTTCGATGTATTTAAATAAGAAACAAATGTACGACAGTGTAATTACGCGGGAAGAAAATGCTTCTGAAGATTGGAATTGTATTATATCAGGGTGTTTCAGGGACCGGATTCGGGTCCCTAGAATTGAAAATCGGGTCCCTAAAATCAGAGAAAATGGGGTCCCTAGAATCAGAGAAATCGGGTCCTTACAGGTCCATACCGGGTACCTAACATTTCCTTAAAAAAAACTCTGATTATATCGATGTTTCTGACGAGTTTTGTTATCTATTTTGTGTTTGGTTATGCATGCAGGAGCAGAACAAGGGGGGACAATTCCCCGGGTGCCGAATCACTATTGGGGCACCGAATCCCTGCGGGGGGCGCCGAAAAGTCTCTACAATGTCACAAACAGTGGCGTAGCAAGATCGGGAGCCCTGGGCCCTGGGTGGCAGTGGCGTAGCCAGCCCAAAAATTTGGGTGGGCCAAAATGTTTGATTTTCGGCGAATAACACTATTTTGTTTGTAAAAACGCCTCTCAAACCACAAAATCACTACACTTTCCAAAAATTTGGGGGTGGGCAAGGCCCCTTTGGCCTCCACCTGGCTACGCCTATGCCGGGCGGCACTTTCTCGAGGCGGCACTTTGTTGATAAAAACTAAATTTTGAAGGAAGTTTAAATTTTCTAACTTTTCTTTATTACTTTTACATAAAGTTTCAAATCGTCTAGCTCTTTTCTGTTTTTGTGTTTAGAAGCCGTGGACTGGTAGGCTAGCCTAAAAAACACATCTGGCTGTGGAGAGAGCAAATTGATGAAATGTTTACTCAAAAATCTGGGTCAAATCCAATGTGCTAAACTACCCCGGTATTTGTCTTGACGTCAGGGTTTTTTGGCACACTTACTTGGGGAGCACTTGCGCCCCAGTCCTTACACCTTCCTCTCCAGACAAAGCCGCTTCCCCTATACCAGTCAAAAGCCTTTAGAACAAAGAAAGAGACGATGACATTCGACTGCAGATTAAAAAACATTACTGATCTGCTATTTCGAGGTTTATATTGCCCCTCCTCTAAAAATCTGATGAAAAAGGCCCTGCATTAAATCACGGCAAACGGTCAAGGATAGATTAATCCTTTTTTTCCTATCGTTGGTTCTTTAACAATGCCCCAACCGCACATCATAACATCACCTGACACCTAGGCATTGGAGACGAACATTTCGTTAGGACGGCAATGGCTAGTCAGTCTCTCAATCGGAGGGTTGGGTATTCGATCCACGTGCAACTGAGTGAATCGCCTTAGCTCTCTTTAGGAAGAATGCTCACTTCAACCGTCCTGGCAAGAAACAGTTAAAGCGTTGGCTTATCGCTGCTGCCGCTGCTTGCCGTCACCAAAATTAAAAAGAGACATTTCTTGGCACATCTCAAACTATTTTTAAATATTCAGCGAGACATTTCCAAGTGCCATAAGCTGTAGCCTGGTCATAGATGGGTTTATCACATTAAATTTTAGCGGTTGAAGTGAAGAACTCTGCAAAGGTAACATTGCTCAGTTTCAATGCAATTGCTGTTTTTCCGCATGACGTAATGGTGTCGGAAAATGACGTTCTTGAAGCGGGCAGTGCAAATGACGTTCTTGAAGCGGGCAGTGCAGTTGATGTGTTTGCGTGGCTAACTTAGAGTTCAGATTGTAAGTTTGAACTGCAAGCAGAGTGAATCAGAGCCAACCGGTGGGCAGTCGGGTTTCTCAGAAGTTCCCTTTGTTCAACGGTATACTAATATTTGCAGTCATAGAAAAAGTCCTTTCAACAAGAAAAGCTTAGAAAAGGTGTTGCTCTGATTTTGATGAATTTGGCATGGTTTGGTAAAACAGCTTTTGAAATAAATGTCTCTTGGTAAGTTCCGTCGCCAGAAGGGGTTTTGGTGGGCTTAGCCCTCACCAAACAAATTTCCAAGCTCCTCAAATTGAACTACGAAGCATCATAAATCAGTGGATTTTTTGTCATATTTTAGAATGTTAGAATGTCAAGCCCCCCTGCACAAACGTAAAGCCTCCCTATTCAAGACCTTCCGGTGACGGTTCTGTTTGTAACGGACGAAGGCAAGGAATAACACTATGCACTGCAATTGGCAGAAACCCAGGGGTGTAGTGCTAAAAAAGGTGTGAGCACACCAAATTGAAAAGAAGACTGCACCAAATAGTTCGAATAAAGTGAGCATTCGCCAACAAGAACTTCCACACTGGACCTTCCCGTTTCACTGCAGACTTTTGTCTAGAGAGGTGGTTCTTAATCTCGAGTACATTTACCCCTGGTGGTAAATTTCATCTTCCAAGGGGTAAATTTGCTGAACCGTAAGTTGCAGCCAATGTAAATTTTTATAAATCATTCTAAACTGTAATGGTTTGTCATTAGTTTGTTAATTTCGTATTTTCAATAAATGAGCACCATTGAGTGTATTGTGGGTAAATCTGGTAATCTTGTTCGATAAAAGGGTAAAATATGTATAAAAGCTTAAGAACCACTGGTCTAGAGCGTAGATTCCCAAACCAGGGTCGGCGACCCTAAATAGGGTGGCAGCGGCTTTCGCTTAGGGTCGCAAGAGCTTTCAAGGGTCGCGAAGTGTTCGTCTTTGTCTTTGCCATCAGCGTGACTTTCTTCTTGAATCAAATTTTCTGAAGCGGTCCGAACTGCACTCTTCTTCCTGTAATCTAGAATGATTATGTCATCATAATCTGTTTCACGCAAGCACATTGCTCCTGCTGTAGAGCCTGGTCGCAGTGGTTGAGGATAGGAATGCTCTGGCGCCTCACGTGGCTCACCTGCTGCGTAGTTCAGTGAAGCAGCGGAGTGCAACAAATTTATATTTGATTTTCACTCACTGAGCAAACAACGATAGATACCGGTTGCGTCCCAGCACTCCCGCTCAACTGTGTTGATCATCCAGCAGACTGCAACCTCTTCAAAACTACAACCTTGTTAAATTCGCACTAATTCGGCCATCAACTTTAAAGCACGATAGAAATTTATGAAACTTTCGTGGGGCGCCCGACGAGACAACCTGTTTTTCAGGTTTTTTCGGTGTCCCAGCACCTTAATTTTATTTTTGCATGAAATTGTTTAATGTTTGCGCCAATAAACTCTCTCTCTTTCTCTCTTTCTCACAGTTTCTTTGTTACTCAAATTTTCGTTGAGACATTTGAAGGTGAGGTCTTTCAGAAGACAGTCAGAGATGCCATTACTGGAGTTGCTCTTAGTAACAATATGATAACTCGTAGAGTCGAAAGTATGGGGAAGGATTTGAGAGAAGAGATTTACGAAGATTTTCGTTCTTCACTGTACACAGCATTGGCCATCGACGAGTCCACTGATATTACGTCAGAAGCACAGTTGTTGCTGTGGCAAGTCCTGGGCAAATTTAGATGCCCTCCACATTTTCTTAGCATCTTACGGGAATTCCATACTGATATGAGTGCCCGCGTCGTGCAGGGAGGAGAAATGTCAAAGAGTTTTGGCTGTGTCCTAGCACCTGTTAGTTTCAACCTCTTCCTTGTGGCAATGTCTTTCGTCACAACATCTCTGCTGCAGATGGCGTTCGCATCAAGTACAGGCTCGATGGCAGCTTGTTTAATATCCGCCGTTTGCGAGCAGCGACAAAAGTAACACACGACACCATCTTCGATCTACAATACGCAGACGACGCTGCCCTGCCCAGCCACACACCAGACGGCCTGCAGCGACAGCTGGATGCAATCTCTTCTGCAT
>Ga0210059_1005105_pt1 | contig 21102 bp, 11 predicted proteins | sample Ectturendosymbi2_FD_188042 | JGI IMG/M metagenome (GOLD analysis project Ga0210059, IMG submission 188042) | Ecteinascidia turbinata endosymbiont from Florida, USA - Sample 2 (SPAdes) (version 2) | ecosystem: Host-associated > Tunicates > Ascidians > Unclassified | place: Key West, Florida...
AGATCCGTGCCGTATTGTGTTCGAAAATTGCAGATGTTCATGACGTTCGGACTTGAAAATTGGTTTACTTTCGGAAAATTTTCCGATTTTTACTGCATAACACCAGAGACGTAACGAGGGGGGCAAGAGGGCACAATTCTCCGGGCGCCAAATCACTGCGGGAGGCGAAAAAGTACCAACAATGACATAAGCACTTTTTTCAAAACAGTACATTTGCTTCCGAAAGACCTTAGGTTCGAACATAGGAGCGACAAACTTATTTCTTGCCCCAGGTGCCATCCAACCTTGTTACGCCCCTCCTGCACATTGCACATCACGATTGTCTAGCCAATATGGCGAAATTTGTTTACAAAAATACCTGCCCATCAGTGGCAAACTATCAATCACAAAATATTTACAACAAAATGCTGTTGATTATAGAAGTCATTTGACCATAGAAAATACTTGAAGGTCGAAGAAAAGGTATATTATTTCGAAAACAAGCATAACTTTCCCTCCCCCCGAAAAAAACGCCTGGGGTACGCGTAGAGACAAACATACCAAAAAACTCGAAAGCAATGCTGGCAGTTTGTCCTGGAAGTTGTTTATTGCATCATAAGGGCATTGAAAATGACCAGACAATATTTTCCACATCACAGCGGGAAAGTGAAGTTTGCAGTGAGTCAACGACCAACTTCTCATCCATTGAATTTTTTGTACGAAACGCGAGTATATCGCGGTAATGCAATTTTAGAAATACTGTACAGAAGGTTGAAAAAAATTATTAGAGACAGCAGAATATTGGTCGATAAAAAAGCATCTGATTTCTTGCTGAGCTGAATTTTCGTCCAAAAATTGTTGCTGGCAGGCCGGGATGTATTGCTAAAAGAGAGGTGTGGGAACGGCGCTCTCACACCAAACATAAAAGAAGACCGATTCGCCTACCAGAATTTCCACACTGGACCTTCCTGTTTCACTTTAGTGCTACGGTGCTATACACGGGATAACTTGTCGTTTATTCATTTATGCTGCTCCAGGCGCTACACGTAGAAACTGAAATGAAAAATCTAAATCTTCAAGTAACGTGACTAGTGCAAAAAGGTGTGGGAACATCGTTGCCACGCGTTGCTACCCCACTACACCCCTGCTGGCAGGTCTGATGCTAATCAGAAGTCATCTTTACCATAGCCTGCAGCTAATTTAGCACGCTTCATTTTAAGCCTACCTGACATGTAAGTCTCAAGTCTTGCTTAGTGCGGACGGTGCCAAATCCTACAAAAAATTAATATTGCACCATTGTTCGTGGACATGTCTATCGGTCCTTTCTGTGCCAGTACGTATCTTGATGTTTGTTTCATTCAAGTAAGCAATTTTTTCAAGTCCACAGTAAACAAACAACCTTTGGAGTGGTTGGCTGATGTTTCCATGTCAGCGAGATTTTTGCGCAGTTGATCCCAGATTTACATCTGTCGCTAAGTTTTACTGATCATACTTTGGACCCAAAAGGCCAAGCATGTCAACCAGTGAAAGGTAAATCGAGTAATAAAGCATTTTTCTTTCCGTCCCAACATGTGACATATGTACATAACAGAAAATTTCACTCAAGTTGTTAAAGCGCTAAATTGTGAAGTGATACTGCGAATTACTTCAACAAACTGCAGAATCAATAAAAATGTTTTAGCGCAAAAGAGCAGATGTGATTAGGAGAAAGACAATAAAAAAATAATTACTATGCAAACGCAGCTGCTTGACATCATGTCTGCAATAAACAGTGTTACTGCCATTGAAATTGTGAAACTAAGTTTTTGTCACGATCACTGTAAGAAATTTCAATGCACTTGTTAATTCAAAAACTTTGTTGCCAGGAATAGATCGCATTCCTTTGAGAAACGTTATTAGCAAGTACTCAAACTTATATTTCCCACACACTTTTACGCAGTTAATCTTACTGAGGTTATGTTTTCCTCTCGAACATTAATAATCGGGTCATCATGTTAATCCTGTTCTACAGAGATTACGAGATCTACCAAGTGCATTAACATTTGGTGTGTGGTCTACGTGAATCTTTAATATGGACGCTGGACAACTCCAAACAAAAACATGCTCGAAGTTGAAATTACTCTGTGGCAAACTTTGTCCAATGTCTTTGCATTTGCAACCACTTCACGAGATACACACCTGCATAGCATAAGAGATGGACAAACCGACAATTCCCGGCTGTAAGGTGCCTTTTTCCTGTACAGCAAAGATGGCGGCAAAGAGAACAACGAGATTGCCGACAATTTCCAAACGGACAGCCAACCATCTGCAATAAAGTATTGTACATATGGAGGTAGTTAGTAAACAAATAGAAGGTGTTCCGAAACATTTTTTACCTTTATGCAATGTAACTTATGCAGTGTCTTTGCAAATAATCTCATATTTTAACAGCATGAGTACAAACAACTGAACCTTTTGTTATTGATACGTTTTATCTTCTAATTTATACAAATGTCGTTCTCTTTCACAGACACGACGGTCCGTGTGTTAGAGTACAGTATGTTCGCTAACAGTCGAGAAAAAGACTGTACAAGAGTGGATTTGTACAAAACACATAAATGCGTCACACTGTGAACTTTGCAAAAACCCTATCTCCGCCGCTTGCACTTGGGGTAGTACTCTTTCAGTCTTTACCCAAAGATTCATCATGACCATGGATGATAATGGGAACAAATACCGGTTTAAAAACTGAGAGCTTTGCGGTGTTTGAAAGCTCCCGTTTAGTGACCGCAGAGCGATAAAGCTCACACAGAGCTGCACACATCAATCTCCTTGTTTTGTTTTTATTGATCGCATGCAATGCGACGGATTTGTTTAACGACAGTTGGCGGCGGCAGGCCGGAGCCTGAATAATGCTTTTTGTCGGGGTGGTTGCGGTGAACGCTGTTGCCCAAGGAGCGCTACGGCGATTCACTCTGTGGCCGGGAATCGAACATCCAACCATCCGTTTGGAAGGCGGACAGTCTGCGGTGCTCAAGGAGCGCCGATTAAATGTACGTTGAAGAGCCTCTTCAGAAGATGCAAGCAGCACCAAATCGTCAGCAAAGAGCAAACGGTTGATCCTGACGCTGCCAATAGTGACTACCCCGTCGACTGCGACTCATCTATGCAATTCATGTAGATTGTAGACTACGAAGAGGAGCACACACAACTTTGTCGAAGTCCAGCGCCCACGGTGGACGGTTGCGCTGTAATTCCGCCGACACGGGCACAAGTTTCTGAGCAGGAATCCAGTGATTTGGCGGCCAGTAACAGGCGGCCGTCAACACCGTACTCCCTTAACACTTCCAAAAGCTTTTCACGAGGAAGCCGGTCGTATGCTTTCTCGTGGTCAACAAAAGGTGTGTAGACGTCTTTGGCATACTCCCAAGATTTCTCGAAAATTTGCTGAAGAGTGAAAATTTGGTCTGTAGTGCTACAGCCGGGACAAAAACCGCATTGGGTATCATCCTGCTTTCGTTCAATTATTTCGCGGCATTTGCTCGTACCTTTCCAGTGAGACTAAGGAGAGAGATGTGGTTCTCTCCCCCCTTCTTGTGATGGGGATGATCACCCCAGTTTTCCAATCTTTCTGTCCCCTGCCAGAACACCAGGCCGCCTGACATACACGAATCAGTCAAAGAACTCCTTGGTTCAAGGATGTCCTTCTCAGCAGTCTTTGTTAGATCTAGCAGTACGAGGTGTTTTGCCGTTAAGACGCCGTATAGCTTGCCAGAACACTTTGCTGGCATGCCAGTAATTGGAATCTACTTCATGTCCGAAATTCTCCCAAGATTTCATTTTGGACTTCTTCACCCTGAAGGTTGCGGACTTTCGTGCCTCAGTGTATTTTGGCTTTGTTATGAAGCCATGCCTTGTAGGTTGCTCTCCGTGCTTGAATAGCATCATTTACCTATGGGTTCCATCCCGGGGCTACTTTTTTTACCATTAATCACCACACCGAGTCGTTTCCGTCCACATACTCGAGCAGCAGATGAAGCTACAGTCGCCACTACAACTCCGCTGTACATTCCGGGAGCTCTCGGAACAAGGACGCTACACCGTCTGCGAAGATCGTTTTTACATCTTTGTCCGCCAGGGGCCAGGGCCTCCCACTTTAGGGGTTCCTGGACTTGCACGGTCGTGGAAGCCCTGTTTTTTTCCAGAGGTACACTGCAGACCACCCGGTCTCGTCAGCTTTAATCCCTCACTAATTTCTTCCACGAATTATTCCTGCAGTGCATTGAGTTTGTAGCGTATACCTGTATCAAGCGCAGAGAGCGTTCTAACAACTTGAACCTCAACACCTTTCCCCCTAGTGCGATCCATTCATCAACACAAGCTTCCAGCTGAGGCCATACAAGCACACCCACGCCAGCCTGTGCAAACATTCCTGGTTGAACGCCGGAGAAGAAACGCTTCCAGCCATGGTCTAGCTCAACAGTGTTAGAAACATGACGCTTAGTCGAGTGGAAGAGATGTCAACAGCAACAACCGGGAATATCGTTTGGCTTGCTCGACCAAACTTCTTTCCCTGTGAATGAGTTGATGCTCCAGTTTCCAATTACTATCTTTATGGAAAGATCTTTGTCTACGCGTGAGTTTAAAGTCACCCCGTGTAGATGCGCTGTGCGCTGTCTCCATTAGCCTCCTCATATGCGTAGAGTAGGGCCTCCAGTTGCGGATAGCTGGTGGGGGGGACAAAACTTGGAAGCAAAAAAAACTGGTGGAGCATCGAGACCATAATCTGATCGATAAGCAAAGCTGAAAAGTAGATGCAGCTGCAAAGACGGTGATCTCTGATAATGTCGGGAGCCTCACCTGTTTGACACAATGTTAGGAAAGTAAGCCATCTGGTTCGTGTCCAGTTTGGCCTCGTTCTGACGAATGAATGACTTTTGCAGATCGTAAGCTCGGATGGTGGAGACGCCTGAAAGTATATTTTCAAATTTAATGCAGACACAAGACTACTGCAACAAATACCAAAATTTGCAACATTCTCACAAACAGCTTGCAAAATGACTTGAAATATTCGGTAAAATCATCACCTCATTAAATTTTATCCGTCATATGCAGTTGCCTAGCAACCGTTCAATGAGTGAAAGAAAATATGAAAAAGGCAGTGAAATAATTTTTTAAGAGTGTAACATTTCTAAAGTTTTGTAAATTTAAATGCAAAACCACTAACCGTTCATGGTTTCGCTGAAATGTGAGTAGACAGGAGATCTGCTGACAGATTCAAGACGTTTCAACTGTCGAGACGTGCGAACGTAGAAACGCTGCAACAGAGAAACCGTCATGGAATCTGACCAAAATGCCGTAAAAGTAGCTCCCAGCATTCTAGGCTTGGGTCACCAATGACAAGCAATCGGAAGAATTCGGCACCTTTGTGGAGAAAATTGATGCTGACGTCGCTTTAATAGGAACTGTATTAAGGTTGGAATTGTTTGTTCAGTTTTTCCTACTGACGTCTCACGTCACCCCCCACACTTTTCTACACCACCCCTTGACAATGCGGCATATTGGTTGTGAAGCATCGATTTGATTTAAGCGACCGCAGACAGTGCAGCTGCGCACAGGACTAGAACTGTAGCGCTTATCTATTAACCAACATTACCCTTGGACTGAACGGATTGATTGGAAGATCGCATAAAGTGAACTGATAAAATCAACGGTTGCGGAGATAGTTTGCTGCGTTAATGGAACTGTGGCAGAATATCTACGAGAGACGATCAAAGCGGGCCCGGACGCATATTTATAAAATGTAACCTCATTCGCTTCATAAGAAGTTTTCAGCCAATCACAGCGCGGATAACGTTCCAGATCGTTGATGAAGCCTGTCTAGCCACGCCCACCGAATTGTACCCACTGGGCGGCATTGAAAGTTTGCACTGCACTTCAGAACTTTTCTAATTTTCTTGTTAAACCTGAAAACCATTGTACGTGTTCTAGGCCAGAAGTAACCCATTCCTTCAAACTGAGACCAACACTTAGGCATTACATGTTTAGTGATGCAACAAAGAGCACCTATCATCAAGAAAGGGGCCAAACTGAGATGCTGACAGTTTGATTGTGCAGGGCTTTGCAGTTTTACTTGATAGCTCGTTCTGCAATCATGTTGACAAGAAATGAAACAGCACTGAACAAGCTTGTTGAGCACTGATGCTCTCAACGACTTGTTTAGCGGCTCATAAAACTTGACAGTGACCAAGTCACTTCCTCCATATTGTCTCGCTCCTTGCACATGCCCGCTGCGTTACCTCAACTAGTGGCGTAAATAGAGGTTTGAGCCAGGGGTTGGAAGCGTAGCTGAATGGGGCCCATTGGCCACCGTAGGGAGACCACTAGCCACCATCATAAAAAAGTAGATAAATGATAGTGAATCCTGAAAAATCTGATGTTGAAATGACTGACCCAGTGGCATCACTGGGAATGAGTGATGCCTAATTGCAATTGTAGTACTAGTGGCAGTCTGGAAACACAAGTATTGCTCTGCAATATTCGCCCTTACAGACTGTACAATTTTTTCGTGGTACCTTTCAACAAAAAAGACTAGTGTTAATTTGTTTTAGCTGTTTACGAGACATCTTACCTTCGAGGGCTGAAGCAAATGCAGCTTGCCACCGACTATTCCTGCACAATCAAACTGTCAGCATCTCAGTGCGGTCCCTTACTTGAAGACAGACAATGCTCTTTGTTGCATCACTAAACATGTAATGCCTAAGTGTTGGTCTCAGTTTGAAGGAATGCGTGACGTCTGGACCAGAACACGTTCAAAGGTTATCAGGTTTAACCAGAAATTTAGAAAAGTTCTAAAGTGTAGTGCAAAATTTCAATGCTGCCCAGTGGGTAAAATTCTGTGATACTGGCAATCAAAATTTTCCAACTGGTCGGAAGTTTTGTAACCCAGTTCGTGGCTGCTATCTTTTGGGTAAACCAGTGTTCGTCTTATACGTATACGTTGATTTCAAGTGCAACTAGGCTAGTCTTTTAAGTTATTTTTTTGCACCAAGCCAGCTTCATACAAGTAACTCGTTGCTAGATGGGCGTGGCTAGACAGGCTTCATCAGTGATCCGGAACGTTATCCGCGCTGTGATAGGCTGAAAACCTCTTAAGCGAATAAGGTTACATTTTGTAAATATGCGGCGCGGACAGGGGTTATGGTCACTGTGTTGCCCGGTCATCAGTAAACCACAACTCGCATCCCTTAGCTAGGACCTGGATATACCCAAAAGACGTGGCCAGGGCTGCATCCAGCTGCAGGGCCTGTCAGAGTAGAGAAAATATGTACCATCTACTCGTCGGTTCCCTGTACCTAGACCAGAGATGAGCATTGGACTCGGTTCGGACTATAAGGATTTATGGGGGATTTGGACTGGATCCGGACAAGAACCGTTTCTCACAATTTTGGATCAGGACCGGATTTGGACTGAGTTAATGCAAAAGAATTGCAGCATTTTTTTGTGAAAAACTTGTTTTTCGTTGATGTTTTGGATTATTCGAACTTGGAATCATGGTTGGATTTGAACTGAGTTTTAAGAATTCAGGACTGGATCTGGATAGTAAAATATGACAGTCCGCTCAACCCTGACCTAGACTGATTGTCTTGCATGGCGTAAGAGCTTAGTCCGCCCTGAAGATATTTGACACATTCGATGGTGTCCTGGGAAAAAAGGTGCCCGAAAGACGCTGCAGCTCCCAAAAACTGCAGTCGGGCTTCAGTGCTAAGCACTGACAATCATACTGATCAGTAGAAGTTTACTGTCGCTAATGAGAAATCGAACGGCTGCTCAACAACTCCCCGACACCTAGAGCGACCTAGCAGTGGATTGAAGGAACTGGCTCATAAGATGAAGAAGTAGATGCATAGGCTACGCTGTTAATTTATCTCTATATCAGGGGTTGCCAACCTGAGGTACACGTACCCCTAGGGGTACATATGCCTATCTGAAAGGGTACACATATATTGTACAGCGGCAACAAATTAACTTTTGAGACATAAAAACGGAATCCACCTTCATAGTTCTAAAAATCTAAAAGTTCTATTAAAAATTCAGTGGATTTTTGTTATTTCACTCAGCATTTTTGTCATAAGAAATGTTAGGGGTACGTGCACATCTGTAGAATTGCTGCAGGGGCACATGGCCAGAGAAATGTTGGGAACCCTTGCTCTATATCAATAATGACCCGCCGTATATTTACAATATTGTATGTTTGCGTATCGAGTGTGTCACATTTCTTAGGAAATACTTAATATAAGAAATTTCCGTGGTCTGTTGATTTTCGTCATGCTAAAACATCTTAAATTTCCATAATTGCAAAGAATTGATACTTTAACCACAAGACAAATGCGCCTTTCACGATTGTTGGAAATTAACGGTCTATGGCGACATCATAGTATGAAGACACAAATTTCGGGAAGCCTTAGGTTTGATAAATAAGTTCATGTTATAACATTTAGTTTGCTCGAAAACATTCCATGTTATTTGATTACTTATTTTGAGAGCTGAACATATACGAGAATTGAATGTCTTTCTTGTCACCCCTTAAATGAAACCACGAGCTGCAAGACGTTTTCGCCAACAGCATAATGACCATTTGGCCCCTCATGACTTCCGTATGAACCTATGTCCCTCATTTTGAAGCCAGAGGAGCATAAGTCGGTAAAATTCACAATCAACGTATGAAAAGTTATTATTGAAGACCAATATCCATTGGTTCGAGAGTAATTGCTACACAGTCATCCCAACGACACAGGGTCTACTTGTTAGTAACATTCTCATGAAAGAAGAGTACAATATTGACCATAACGCAACGAGATGAAGACAAAGAAAGTTTTACCTGCACGAACCAGTAAAGTATCAAAATTGGGACAATCACCACCGCGAAAATGGGCGTGCTCTTCACAATGACAACCATGGTTGACAAGGTCATGAAGAATATGTTCAAAAACGTGGAACAGCTTCGGGGAATCACCTCATCGATCAGGTACACGTCTTTGCTGCAGTACAAAGAGAGGCAGTTGTTTACATTTAAAATTACACACTTCAGCTGCTCAGATGCTTAGGTGGAGCACAGGAAACATGACACGAAGAAAAACTTCAAAGAATCTTAAAATTTACGGAAAGTGGTATTTTCGTCGTTTTCCATGCTCTCCACGTTTACGTTGCCTTCTTGCAACACTGGGGGGTGTCTTCGATATTTTTGAATAAACAAACCATACACCCCCAATCTCGCCGGTATTTGATAATCTTTGGGAATGGGAGAGGTGTTTAGCTTAAACTTCCACCAACGTGACGGCTGATGGATCAAGTTACGAATATTTTGCTGAATTTTCACACAAAAAAGACAGTACCCACCTAAACCTATTCATAATGCGACCCAGGGGTGTCGTATCGAAGAATGCCATGGGGGCGCGCAAAACCCGATGGAGCATTTCCTTGTGGAGATAGGTGGCCGCCGTCACTGATCCGAAGGTCAGAGTGAATGAAGACGCGAGGACCATTAACGCTGAAACATGAAGATTCTAATATTAAGAAGTTCCTTTCAATTTATCGACGTTCCTCTGTGGTCGCTGCACGATGTTTGCACCAAGACGCAACTGCCCGAACATCGACAACAAAACTATGGCCGGACGATGAATGATGTTTTCAGTATGCTTTCGAGGAATCAAGCCGACTGTGCTCTGCTTTCATCTTCTTGCGATGATTCGCACTTGCAGATATCTATATGCAAGTAACTAGTCTAGGAGGAAGAAAGGTTTGACAATTAATGGATGAGATAATTGTAGACTCAAAGTAAAATGCAAATGCATATTTTTCGTTGAAAATGTAGCCCGGTTGTTCAGTTTTCCAACGCTTTTCTGTTCATTTACTGAACTTTGCTGATCAGGACAATATCTTTGTGTCGTTTTGCTATTGACGCTTGCTAGTAAATTCGTAAATGTCATGGAAGAACTAAGCAGAATCTAGTTTTTTGCACGCCTGATAATAATTTACGTTTTAGCGCTCAGCTCCTTGCAAAAACTTTGTCGTTATTGAAAACTTACCCTGACCAAAACCAATCGCTCCATACACTCCCAGTCTTAAGCTTGTGGTGTTTAACGTGCCGTCTGGATTAGGCGTGTCGTCACTCCAATCTGGCAGTAAAAATGTGGTGTTATGATGAAATACACCCAACAAGCACAAAATTTATAGCACATATGGGTGGAAGAGAAAAAAACGCGTTGTACACGTTTATTCAGCATGAAAAGGTGGAAAAAATAAAAACTACAAGGGGCAAAAAACTCCAGCTAAGCTCATTTGCCAACTGTACACCATGCTATACATCTCCAGCGAAAGGTTTCCGAAAGTGGTGTTGTTGGATTTTCTGAAAATAAATCAGTTTGCGAAGACTTGATTTGGATTTTCACGTGACAGCGTAACGGCTTGTTGTAACAAATTATACGACCCGTAAAATGTTTGAATGAAATTGCAACCGTACGCAGTCAGTGATTTTTGCCCTGCCCCCTGTTCAATATCACTGCCTTAGACCCAGTGTTAGTCTGGCTTCACAAATTGCTGAGTTTCAAGAACATTTAACACGATTTAATTCCAATTTGTAGGCATCGAAACTCAAGCAACATTTTTTGTGATTTACATACATGGAGCAGCTCTGGTTTATAGTATGTACTGCAAAAAAATTCAAATTCTTTTTTTGAATCACGGGTGTTTGAGGTTTGCCTAAGTTCAACTTACCGGCAAGCCAAATGCTGGAATAGACTGACAAGCCGTTCTGTGTTGTGTAACACAAAGCAATCAAGAAGACGATGAAATAGCCGAGCGCTTTGAAGTACTCGTGGAACACTGCCAGCTTGACCTGAGGAAAACAAGACACAATAGTTGATGATAGCTTCATTAATCAACATAATCTGGAAAAGCAAGAGTGGTATGTATGTTACGCAACATGCTGAGATACATCACGAGGTAGCGAAATTATTGTTTCAGACACGCTTATCCTTTTAAACATGCATTGCGATAATTGGAAAACCGTTTCCCTGATATTGACGATTACATTATGGAATCGTTCGCACATCGGTACTGACATAAAATAATAATAATAGAAAAGATTGAGTTCCTGTTTTGGTGAAAAAGTCTCTCCAGAAAACTCTGTAATACTTTGCCGGGAAAAAGTGAACTCAAGGAAAGAACAAAGTATTGGTTTCTCTGCAATATATAGTTCGCTACAGTCACTATTATTCAGTTTGATGATTAATCAAATAGTCTCTAGTCTGACGATCTAGCTGGACTAGTATGCGGTGGCCAACACGCTGGGACAATCTGTGGGTCAGCGGCCTCAAGTCGCGTGTGCGATGATGCAGCGACATCGACTGATAAACCAACCTTTTTCAAACAAGCCACGATTTCCGCGCAGGAGGGCTTTGATCGGTAAACGCTGAATTGGCGCACGGCACTTTCTTGTAACCTAGTATGTTTTTCTAAATAAAACGCACCATTTACTTGCAAGTTGACAATAAGTAACTAAAAGCCGCGTAGAAGTTGCATAAAATTTAACCGTCGCAATGTCAATTCCGGCGAGAAGACACTGTAGTTCAATTGAGCTCAGCTAGTCAGTATTCCGGCCCGTATCCACGTTTTAGCTTTTTTTTAGGTGGGAGGTAAAATACATTAGAGAAAGATTTTTGTTTTTATTTATTATATGTTCAAAAGAAATTTTTGGGGGCACGAAAACAATTTGGGGGGCACTGACCCCGAATGCCTCACGTGACTACGGGCCTGTCAGGCCCGTAGTCACGTTTGCGTTAAACAGCGCTAGTTCCATATGTTAAATTGCATTGAAAAACGAAGTATCCGTAACACCAGCTTGCTGATGCAGAAGATAGTCTGGAGGTTTTAAATAATGAAAATACAAATTAGTTGCTGAGAAGCTTCACTTGGTTAAGGGTATTTGAAAAAAGATCGCGTTTACGAGGTCGCCTGGTTCACAGGCAAAAGGCTATTACTACGCACAGTGGAATGCATAAGGGACCAAGACCAACAATTCCATTGCCTTACGTTTCCGGTTTCCGCCGTTTCCACGGTCGTTAGCTGGTCCTTGTTCTCCTTTTTTGGGGGAAGCTGACACACTCTGTTTTCGTCCTTCTTTTTGAGAGGAACGTACTTGCACGTCGGGCCATAGGCCGCTTGTTCTGAAACCGATTTGCGGCTTCTTTGTCTGAAAAAATAAGACACGGCATGTCACAGCGTTTGAATCCATCAAGCAAATCGTTCGCGATATACGACACATTGTGCGTCGGGGTGTGTATGTGGCAGGCCAGGTATCAACAGCGAAGGCTCAAAAGAATAGTTGAGGTTAAGGACGGCATCACGGAGCAGGACGTTCTTCACTTTCCGGAAGGTGATAGCGAAGTATCGGAAACGAAGTCATTTGCGAGAGGAAAACAAACACGAGCTCACAATCACGTTTTTCAAGAGCCTCGGCAAACATCGAAGCGACAAATCTTTTGAATGACGGTTCCTTGGTGAACCACTTAACGAATAGGTTGAAATCAGTTAACGATTAAGTTAAAAAAACTTGCCATGTCGATACGGAATACGCTACACGAACGTGGATTGGTAAAGTCAGAAACCTTAAACCACGCTATGCAACGGATATTTTATGCAAAGCTTGTTCACACACACACCAAAATACAAAAGGTGTGCTGTGATCGGAGAGCCACACATCATGATTGTGCAGTCACTCAGCATCTGGTCTAGGTAGTGCACAATTTCAGGCTTAGTCAAAAGGTACACGATGAACAAATAACGTTGCAAGAAAACTGCAGAAAGCAAGAGAATATATATTTGTATTTGATTACTGCACAAATTTTACGACACACACAAAACACCAAACGGTTTAGGTTTTCATCTATAGAAAAATTTTACCGCTGTGCAAACATTGTTTGTGAAATTGCGCATTCAACTCTATCTTTCGCACAAAGGTACTAGTAATGTGGTTGTCAATCAATCAATCAATCTATCAATCACTGCACAGCTCTATCAGCTGTATCGCAACTACAGCCCACATTAGTTTGAACAAGTTGTTTCAAACCAAGCACGAGGTTGCAGAATTTGACAGCGAAACTTTTAAGGTTTTCGCTAACGTTATCCTTACAAAGCTTTGCTCGAACCAGTGGCAAGTTTGTGTTTTCAATTTAAGGGTTTTGAAATTGCAATAACAGTTGCTAACCAGCTAAATTAGCTTTGTGATGGGTAACACATTCAAGGAAACAGGTTTCTACTTTTTGTACATTTACTTCAGCGGTGAAATGCGTCAACTTAATAGGCAAAAGGAACTCGTAATTGCCACAACTGCGCAGAAATGAAACTTTGCTGACATCGTTTGTTCCCAAAACCTGTTCCTCGTATTGAAAGACAACGAAAGTTACCAATAACGGTATCGGTATTTTGCGACATGACATCAGAATAAGAACAGGTATTTCAGTCACACTATAACACTATCTGCACCAAAAAACGTTTTCAAAAATGCGGAAAAAACGTGTCTTTATGTAGAACGTCAGTTCCGGAGAACACAAAAAAAAAAGAAAAATTGTTGGAGATTCGTTTAAAAAAACAACGAAGATTTGATCTCCCAACCTCATCTTGATTGAGGTCAAGCTTTTGCAGAGCATGCTTTAAGCCCGTATGCTTAGTGGGCAAGCGACTGCAACTCATTACAATTGAGTCCATTGGTCAGCGATGCCTATAGTTGAACGTGAAGCAAGTTTTTCGAGAAGCAACTAACGAGGAAGTTAAAATAATGCTGTAATTTTAAATTTATAAATTCGACGGGAAAGCACCTGAAGACAATGACGGTCAAAATAACGAAAAGAAATTAGACTAGCATGTGATTGTGATGCGGTTCTGCGTTATTCCTTTTATCAGGAACAGGTCACGACGAGTGAGTAGCAGCTAGCCTGTGCGCTTAATTGTATACAAGCGAAAGAGCAAATTAACCTCGACTTAAAAGAAAGACCATACAAAAACAGCTGAAGCAGGAAGAAGCTGCTACAAAGAAGTACAAAAATATACGACTGCTGCTTATATTCAAGTTATCACTGATGCAACAGCAGCCTACGTCGTCGAATGTTTTAGCAAGAAGTAGACTTGAGTTTCTTAACACTGTGATTAGATGATTGCAGTTAAAACACTGTGTCTGTAACTGAAAAAATTGGGCATTTAACACTGTCCACTGAACAACGCCTGAATCCTGACTGAAAACCTACAGGTGCGTTTACAGCGCCTCATTATCTCACCTTTCTTTAATGTATAGTTCGTTCAGATTGCGTTTTCAAAAATGAAGGTTTACCAACCAAATTTGGGACAGATCGATGTTAAGGTGCAACTTAAAAAGTCAGCCATAGTCAGTAGCAAGAGTACAACACAAGGAAAACGACGGGACCGGGACTTGTCTCTGAGCACTAGGCTAGCCGTGTTCTCTGAAAAGCGGCATCGCAATTGTCGAAGTTCATGTTTGGTTAAAAGATATAACCTGTAATTTCTTTCACCTGATAACAAACTTAATCATCCTGCCACTTCCGCGTCCTGCTATAAGCAGCCGTGTTTTAGTTTAGAAGTTGTTCATTGCAAGTGACTGACATGGACGATAAGAAAACTTCGATAACACGAAGTGGTTTGTCGAACTCAACTAAAAACAAGCTCAACTACGCCATTTCTGCGTGTTGATAAAAGCAGTCGTGCTTCGTAATTAAAAAATTTGTCCAGTGCTTTGAAATAAGTGAATTAGTGAGTGACAGGCGTAGATGAAACGAAGTAGGGGAACACAAATTGTTTGTCAAATAAAAGCCAAACTCACACAAAGCTAGAGTCAGATGCATTTGAAAAACATTTCAAACTTCAGGCACAAAAATGGAAGGGATGTCACTAGCACACCATATACCAACAGCAAACAAACACGTCATACTTACTTCCTTCTTTGTCCATGAAACAAAGAAACAAGAAAAGTTCAATGCAAAGTAGGAACTTTTAAAAACCAAAGCGCTTAATCGCGGCTTGAAAACTAGTTCAGTGGTTCCCAACCGAGGGTCCATGGACCCCCAGGGGTGCCATAGACCGACAGTTTAGGGGTCCCTGGCCTGTGTATGCACAAGATGAAAGCAAAACAGTGAAATACCAAACTACCCGCCGTGGTGGTCTAGTTTGCAAAAGACATATCGAGCGCAACCCTGAGAATCCATGCTACATAGGGACGACACAAGATCTGACTCAAATAAACGAACATGTTTATTCATTTCAACAAAGCTATGCAAGTTGCAATCATCCCGTCCTTGGCAGCGGTTTTTCCACACAATTCCATTCGTCAATCTTTATTTGTTACGTGGTAAGTTCCAAGATTAATGATTTTAGGTGCGCAAAGCCGATCATGAACCTTTCTTGTAGGGACCACTTGTACGTAACACTATTAACTGGTTTTATTAATGGGAACCATTGGACTAGCATTTGTCACGTGACGCGTGCGAAGACATTTGAAAGATCACTATCCAATCCAGGAGACCAAAGACTTGAAACATGGATCAAGTGTAGCGCTATTTCGTTGAACAACTTGCGCAAAGAAGTGATTCACGCGCTATTTGCATTTCTGCTTTCCATATAAGGCCTGCAGAAGTAAAGCATATCTTTAACTTTGCTCGAAAGCGGCAAATATTTACTACAACGAAATAATATTCTGGGATTGAACGCCCGCAGTTTTCAACCTGAGAAATGACGCATAACACGTTCTAGGCTGAAAGTAGACATACGTTGGTTAAGAATGTGGAAAGAAATCCTAAGTTGGTTGACTAAGAAAGAAAAAAATACGGAAATGCACAACTCATACGAACAACCGATTCGGGAATCGAACCCACACCTTTCTAGTCTGCGATGCGCAGTTGCGCTGCTGTCTTCGCCTGTTACAGGATCTGGATCAATTGCGTCATCATCCGCTTCAGTGGCCAGGATGATGTCAGTGGCGACTGCAATCAATAAACACGCGTGTTGATGACGCAACTAGCAAAGAAAAGGATCGGAAAACGCCACCAAAGCAAAATAATAAAACGTTGTTGCACATTTCGGCGAACACTTGGGTTAAGGATATATTTGAAGCTTGTGTGAACGGTGAAGACTGCAATGCAGATTGATATGAAAGTGCTGAATCGTTTTGACACAACAATACGGATCATTTCCCGAAAAACGGAACTAAACCCACACCGTCGCCCCCAACAACTAGCAGGTGGAATCAGCACACTAGGCTTCGCTTCATCACTCTTCGATGATCTGTTTCAAGAATTTCAACCAGCAACTTTTTTTTGTGAAAAACAAATCAATACAAAAAATTGTCCGATTGATTCCAGCTCAGCTAAGTAACCCAGCTAATTAACTCCCTGCTAAGTCAGTTTACAAGGAATGTTGAAAATGTACTAAAGCAAGAAGAAAAAAACTTAAAAATTGGTTACGCAAGAGAAACGCTTAAAAGATAAAACAGGCTTGTAACTTCAGTCCAATTGCGTTGGCCTGCAATTCCGAGCTCTCCAAGCCAAATGTCGTCGAACACTGCTTCTGTGTCTCCTTCAAAGTGGCTGCTTGACAACAGCCGTCCGACAATTGGCACTAGTTTAGCATTTCGGCTTCAACGATACATCATAATTGTCATAACGTGTGTTTCAACCTGCAGTTCGCATGCTTCTCTAAGACCCTGCTTAGTTTTTCATCATTTTTCACCCGTACGCGTTTCCTTGCAATTTGCAGGACTCAAGATGCGCAATTGACGCGATATCGATTTCGTAGAAAAACACTTTTCGAGCACGTTTAGCTGCTTTCGTTCTTGTGGAGAATTGTCACTGAAATGCGGGTAGATGCAGTGGAGAATCGTTACTGAAATGTGGTCGGAATCATCGCAAAGTTAAAAAAGCACCGTGCGACAGGCAGGTTCGTCCAAAGCTCAACGTCACTTTTTGATTCGACTATGTCACCTCTGCGGAGGTTAATTACTTGCATACAGTACGACACTAAAGTTATGTGCGATTGCTATCCGAATGAACTCACTGGTAGGTTCTTCTTCTTGAACGTCGTTTTTTTCGGCATAGTTGCGAAGAAAATCAGCAAAAGCTCCGTTCTTATCAAGTAATTCGTCGTAATCTCCCATCTTTAACAATTATGAGCAAGAATTAAGTTGAGATTCTTATATAACCAGATCACGTGACTTGCAAGCAGTGAGAGTAAAAAAACAGAAATACTACCGTCTAGCTTTACTGTCATGAGTTTGATATTGATTTTTAACATAACATAATTTACAGTGATGTTTCGTTAAAAAAGACCGCACGCTGCAAAGCAACAAATGCAGAAACATTCAAAACCTCTGGTGGACATGTGTATGATTTTGACATGTTCTCTGTGGCGAGCGTTGCCGACAAGACAAAGCGGCAAGTTAAGGCTGGGACGCACAGTATAACGAAAATCAGAAGCTACTATTATTTCACACAAATCGTTGTAACATTTGCTTTGAAACTACGCAAGGACGCCAGGAAGTCAACTTGAATGAACGCTACGCTAAGCGTGGGTTGACAAGGTATTGATGACCCAGACCGTTACTGCGAACATTTCGAGGTAATGTGACACTGTCACACACACACTTAGCAGCTTTCGACAACCTCACACAAAACACAAGATACAATTGTTTTGCAAAAAAGTAACATCAGCTTTAGAATCGCGCATTTTCGCAGCAATGACACCAAACGCGTGGTCAACGTTTTTCCGTTTTAAGTTGGTTCACGAAATCAGAATCCGCTGAGTCATCGCGCAAACATTGCACAGTCAACAATCACTTCCTTTACTGTTGCGTCACAAAGTAAACGAAATTAGAACTAAAAATGCGGCGAAACTTTTTTTTGAGCAAAGATAATGCTGAGGTGGAAACAGTCGCCTTAATGGACATCCACAGTTCTGGCATATTTCTACGATTGCTCGAAAGAGATGGAAATTCGTTTTTTTGCATAGATCAGTGGTTGTCAACCTTTCCGCTGAAGGGAGCCAAATCCAGACTTACGATTCCGCCAGAGAGCCGCACTAAAAAAATTTAGCACACGTCAGTTGGCACGTTTTGTTTTATTGCAGAACGAGGTCTGTTACAGAAACTATCAGAGGTTTTATTGATAGACTGCCAAGAGCTGCACAAAGGGTGATTTGAAAAAACGATCAAGTGGCGCGAGCTCAATTCATGTCACGTAGTGCTAACGCCATAGTGTTAACTATACATGTCGCTTCAATGACAACGATAAATTTACAAGATTAGAGAAGCCTGTCATCGAAGATGCAAGATCCTTGGACCGAAGGGATTTTCCGACAGAAAAAGCTGAATGCGAATAAAACATTTTGTAAAGAAGGTGCCTGGTTATATGGAAAAAACTTGCAGCTTACCAAAAACCCTTCGTCTTTTTGCATGATTAAAATAAAAGCGAAATGAGAACTTGAATTGTATGAAGTATTCAAATGATAGGTGTACGGCCGTTGGGCGTGCATAGGGATGTAAATAATCTTTGCTTTTTTTTGTTTATTCAGTCCAAATATATCTAATTTCATCAAATGTTAATGAAGCCGTTGTTGCAGTCAGACTACGTTGCCAAGAGCTTTAAGGTTCAGGATCAAACAGACAACGTAGCAAGAGTTCAGTCACCAATATTACTTTGTTACTAATTGGTTACCTTACTCTTATACAGGTTAGATCTTTTATTTGTGTCCCCCTTCCATTGCATAATGGCTCAATGATTTATGTGACACCAACCGTGATTGTGACACTGTCCTACTTTACCAATACTTTTCTAATTTTTACCCAAATTTGAACGAAGTCGTTTTAATTTAATCGTTTCAATATCAAAGAAATAATTGCCTAGATACTGAATATATTTGTATGAATAATTGCGATATTTCAAGCGTTGGGGAAGCGATCTCAGCCCCTGCATGTCATGCGTTCATGATTCAAATCACGGGTACTCAGCTTGGAGTCGCTGTCTCGGAGCTGGACATCCTGAGAAGGCTTCGGACTTTTAAAATCGCAGCCCGTGACGAAAACAAAGTTTACACCAACCATTACGCTGCAGTTTTGCAAAAGTAGCATTTAGTCAACGGCTTAGAACGCCAAAAATATAGATTTTTTCTAACGCCCTGCTTGGATCATTTACCACCACGTCTCATGCAACCACATTGTGTTATTGTGAACATTTAAGTACATTTATATTCACAAGCAACGACAATCTTCCCACCAACTAAAAATGATCTCACTTCAGCAATGTTCTCATCAACCAAAACAATGATCATACTTTGCAGTAATCCTCAGATCAATCCAAACACTGATCTTATTTCAGTAATCCTACAATCAATCAAAACACTGATCTTACTTCCGTAATCCTTGAATCAATTAAAACACTGATCTTACTTCAACAACCCTCAATCCATCGAAACACAGATCTTACTTCAGTAATCCTTCAATGAATCAAAACACTAACCTCACTTCAGTAAACCTCCAAATCGATGAAAACAATGATCTTATTTCAGTAATCCTCCATTCAATCACCACAACGGCTTACTCCAGTAATCCCCTAATCAATCAAAACACTGATCTTACTTCAGTAATCCCCTAATCAATCAAAACACTGATCTTACTTCAGTAAAGCTCCAAATCAATCAAAACACTGATCTTACTTCCATAATCCTCCAAATAAACAAAACACTGATCTTACTACGGTAAACCTCCAAATCAATCAAAAGAATGATCTTACTTCAGTAATCCTTGAATCAATCAAAACAATGATCTTACTTCAGTAATCCTCCAATCAAAACAATTATCTTACTTCAGTTATCTTCCAATCCATCAAAACACAGATCTTACTTCACTAAACCTCCAAATCAATCAAAACAATGATCGTATTTCAGTAATCCCCCATTCAATCACCACAATGATTTACTTCAGTAATCCTCCAATCAATCAATACACTGATTTTCTTCAGTAATCCTCTAACCAATCAAAACACTGACCTTACTTCAATAATTCTCCAAATCTATCAAAACAATGATCTTACTTCAGTAATCCTCTAATCAATCAAAACACCGACCTTACTTAAGTAATTCTGCAAATCAATCAAAACACTGATCTTACTTCAGCAATCCTCCAATCAATCAAGACACTGATCTTACTTCAGTAATCCTCCAATCAATCGAACACTGATCTCATTTCAGTAATCCTCCAAATCAATCAAAACACTGATCTTATTTCAGTAATCCTCCAAATCAATCAAAACACTGATCTTACTTCAGTAATTCTCCAATCAATCATAAAACTGATCTTACTTCAGTTATCCTCTAATCAAAACAATGATCTTACTTCAGTAATCCTCCAATCAATCAAAACACTGTTCTTACTTCAGTAAACCTTCAAATCGATCAAAACAATGATCTTACTTCAGTAATCCTTCAATCAATCAGAACAATGATCTTCCTTCAGTAATCCTTCAATCAATCGAAACACTGATCTTACTTCAGTAATCCTCCAATCAAAACAATGATCTTACTTCAGTAATCCTACAATCAATCGAAACACTGATCTTATTTCAGTAATCCTCCTATCAATCAAAACACTGATCTTACTTCCATTATCCTCCAAATAAACAAAACACTGATCTCACTTCAGTAAACCTCCAAATCAATCAAAAGAATGATCTTACTTCAGTAATCCTCCCGTCAACCAAAACAATGATCTTGTCCACTTGGGGCAGGAACCCGACGCCGTGAGTCACTAGGATTCTTGTCTGTTGAAAAAAGCAATCATGCGTTTAACTGAAGGTTTTCGAACGTGAAAAGCAATTAATTTTGTAGTAGGTTTTGGGGCTACCTTCTTCCTGAGACAGCCACGTGGTCCGAGGACATTGTCGAAGATGTTCTTTCCCACGTGAGAATCAACTGCACTCAGAGGATCGTCGAGCAAATAGACCTGAAGATGCAGAACATCAAATGTTACTCCCCGTGTTTAAGTAAGCGAACACGTTAACGTAAGTTTTGTCAAATAATATAAGTAAAAAT
>Ga0210059_1005106_pt1 | contig 21101 bp, 12 predicted proteins | sample Ectturendosymbi2_FD_188042 | JGI IMG/M metagenome (GOLD analysis project Ga0210059, IMG submission 188042) | Ecteinascidia turbinata endosymbiont from Florida, USA - Sample 2 (SPAdes) (version 2) | ecosystem: Host-associated > Tunicates > Ascidians > Unclassified | place: Key West, Florida...
AGGCAGCAGTTGTGTGAACCAAAGGGGTTCCTTTAAGTTGCGCTCAACAGGTAGGATTTCCCAGGATCGGTTCAGTATTTGGCCGTAGACAGATCCGTTGCTCCGCTCCGGTTCGTAAGTCAGTAAGGAATCGGTGTAGCGATCTGGAATTTCCTAACCAGTGGCAAGAACGCTACAGCAAGCAGATATTGTTCCAATTGCAGTGGGTAGAGGAGGTCTGGCAACGCGGCAGCCTGTAAGCCTTCGGATTCAGCCGCCCCTTCGGGTTGAGGCAAGCCCCAAGGCAATGCTGGAACATTTGGTATATTTTCAATTGCTGTTTGAAGCGGTGCAAATTTAGAAACAATATTTTTTGATTTTTTTTCTGTTGTTCAATAACAGGTTTAAACACCTTTGAAAAATCTTCATTAAACTGATTGTTCACCAATCTGTTCTGAGCGAAAACCGTCTTGAATTTTGCTCTTGATTTTGAGAAATTCAGCGACAAGCGCATCTCTTGATGGGTCTTTGATTTTTGGAAATGTCCTTTGTTGTATGTCAATTTTTGGATGGGGTCCAAACTCATTTTGGATAGGGTCCAAACACATGAGCGCAAGCGGTTTGGATGGGGTCCAAATTGTTTACTTTCACGATTTAAAACTTGATTAAGTTTCAAGTCTTTATTGTCAACCCATGAATTGAACTTTCTGGATACCCCTTCCATTTCACCAAAAGCGTTGTTTTACTTTTCTTCACAACCTTTTCGATTCTGAAAACTTCTTGGGTTCTCCTCTGAAGCTCTTGCTTGTGAAACGTGATTTGAATCTCTTCACGTTATTTCAGAAGCTATAGGTATTGTGCGTTGTGTTTTTGAAATAGAGAACCTCCTCTGCCCATTTGGGGTGAACCCCTTATGAAAGAGCCCCTTTTTCTTGTGAATTCGGACTTTATCTCCAATTTTTAATTTCGCATTCGTCGGACGTCTTTCAAAGTCTAGATAGAGATTTCTGAACATGTCACTTCATTTTCTTTTTTACTTGCTTCAACAGGAGTCATTTTGATTGATGAATGCCTTGAGGTGTTGTACTTTCGAACAAAAGAGTGAATGGCGTCAATATACCTGTGTTGTTTGCTGTGAAATGCTTGTACATCCGCTCTTTTATTGTCTTATTTCAACGTTCAATCACTGATTTCTCCTCGTCTGTCGAGTACCAGTTGAAACCCCAACTGTTTGACATTTATTATAAAATTCTCGACCTTTGTCAACCCACAGTTTCTCTGGCTTTCGTTTCGATTTTTTGATAATCTCTTTCAGCGCATCTGCAACAGATTTTCCTGTTATCTTTCAACGGAAGCATCCGGCCATATTTCGAAAATACATCTATTACAGTTAGAAGGTACGTGATGTAACGGCGCGCAGCGACCAAATGTCTTAACCTTTCTTCAACCGCTTCAAGCTGCGCATGCGATGATCAATATTTTAATACGTGGAACTCTCCACCTTCAAAGAGTGTTGAGTTACTCATTGAACGCCGCCTTAAAGTCTAATATTAATGGACTGCCTTGATGGATTGCACCGACACTTCTACAGTAGCAACCTTTTTCCAATTCCCTGGCGTGGGTCGTTAACTGTTTTTCTTCTATGTCGCCGTTTTGCGTCTGCGAACGGGATGTTGGGACAGACCTTCGTCTGCTTTGCAGTCTCGAACAGCCGTAACAAAGAAAGTTGTTTTTCTGTGTTTGCCGCGCTTAGCACGATAAAATGCAGATCGATTTAATCTAGACTCTTGGTGACGATTGCGGCTTTACGTGAAATAGACCAAATTTCTGCTAACCGTAACAGAGTTTTCTGATTGCAAAGACCAAATATCTGAGCCGTGGTGATTACACCACTTGGTACGTAAACTTGTTTTTGTTTATGTTGAAGTGTTAGCACAGTAAAGCTTAGTGCAAGTTAGCTGTTGGATCTTCGAATCGTGCCTATCATTGAAAATAGTCGCAGCCAAGTGCCTCTCTTGTTAACTGTTGTTTAATTGTCATTCTAGCACGTCTGCTTAATTACGAGAGACGTTTTCTTCGCAGTTCAGCGCAGTTAGTTGAACTACAGTCATGTGCTAATGCGAGTTGATCTATGTAACTAGCCGTAGTCGCGTGAGCCGCGCGTTTGTTTGTTTATTGCTTGTCGCAAGCTCAGCTAATCTGACGAAGTTTGTCTTGGTAGTTTTTGCTGCGCTGGCAGAATGCCTTTAGTTTGTTTCTGTTGTGTTTCAGAAACCGTGTTGACGATCAATCGCCGCTGAAGCTTGTTGTTTGTTGGATTTGCTAACAAAAAAGTTTCTGAGTGCTTTCGACTCTATTGGCCATTGCTGTAGGGAACAGGAGACTACAGTCCAGTTGATGCGCAGATTCGTAAGGGTCAGGTTCTAGGCGAAAGATTGTCAAACCGCGTTTCTCAAATTTCTGCCGACTAGCTCCCCCACGGCTCGCAATTAAAAGGCTAGCTGCCGCAACACGTGACACCACGGTTGGACTTGGAAAATGTCTGCATGTCTTCAAGTCAAGGTCTGTTGCCCAAATTTTGTCAATACGTTCACAAACACTTTTCGTTTTGGAAATTTCTTGATTGCTGGTTTGTGAAGCTTGTCAGCGAGTTGTGAACTCCAAATCACACTCTCGTTTACACCCCCTTCGCTATGCTCACTCACGTTCACGTTTTTTATTCCTAAGCCAAATTTTGCTTTTGTTCCAATAATTTTAGAAATGACCCCTCACTCCATTTTTTTCTGAGTGTTGGGTTGTAATTTCCATTGAGCTCTGACAGCATATTTTTATCACAAATTTCATTGCATGTTTTCGTATCTTTATTTTTCAGATAACAAATGTCATGATGATATGCGGCTTTGTTTGTCAACTCTGTTGATGGGTCGGCTCCACGCTTTCGGAGTCATATCAGGGTTCAATCGTTTGTTCAGCTTTGTGCCAGGTCCTGTGAAATTATATCCAGGCAAATGCATTTCAAATGGAAGGTTGTTGATTGCGTTGTTGATAAAACTACGACCACTTACTTTGGAGCTGACGTTCCCGCTTGTAAACTTTGACTTTTTTGTTCCACAAACAACACAAATACCTTGAAGCGTTTGACACTTGTTTTTGGTCGTTTTTGTTTTGATATCTTTTGTTTCCGTAAATTTACGACATTTAGCACAATATATTTTATCGATTTATTAAATAGAGATAAAAAACCTTCCATGGAATGAAAACACTACAGAGAATAATCACCCTCTTTTGCCATAGTTTGATTGTTGGCAAAAGTGGCTGTGGAAAGACTACTCTTTTGCTGAATTTGCTTCAACCAGGCTGGTTGGATTGTTCAAAGTTTTCAGATTTTGTCAAGTCTTTGTTTCAACCAGAATGCAAAATTTTATGAAAAGGTTTTGAACAACAACTTCCGAAGGGGTTGATCATGAGCTTGTTTGAAAATTGAGATTAAATACAGTGAGAACAAATTCCGCCAGAATTGTTGATTGAAGAATTGCCAAAAACGAATAAGAATGGAAGTGGGTGTAAACGGGTGAGAAGCAGAAAACCAATTGAGTGTAATTTTTACGAATCTGCGGATGACGTTGTAGACCAAAAGACTTGAATCGAAATGAAAAAAATTTGATGATATTTGATGACTTTCCCTTGGAAAAACTAAACATATGTGAAAAATGAATGTTAACATAAGAGGGCGCCGTAGCAACGTTTGCTGCATGATTTTATCACAATCATATTATTCACTTCCAAAATAATCATCAGAGAATATACAAATTTCATTTCTTTTTATTGCAATTTCATTTCTTTTTATTGCAATTTCAATAGTTTCCACGATATCAATTAAATCGTAACTGCCTTCTGAAAAGCGTATTTCAAACCATGTCCTTGTAGCGACGATGAGTCATCGTTTCCTCGCACTTCTACGAAACCAGGAGATGTCTAAAAGCATTGTTTGCATTAATATTCGGAAAACTATAGGAGGTCTCAAGATTAACCAAAGCCATTTCATATTTTCGGTTTTTGTCCAAGTCGATTGAGGGGTTAAAATCGTCTTTATTTTTGTTGAATTGTCTGAAACAACAAAATTGAGTTGAATATTTTGGTTCAGTGTTTTGAACGATTTTTTCAAGAAGTCTGCATTCATATCCACTTTGCTTTCATTCTACAATAAAAAATCATCAAAACCGCTTTTGTATTCACCGTTGTTTTTTTCTGAAGATAAATATCAATTACCACAAAGATGTGAGATTTTGACAATGCGTATTTGCACAATTGTTTGAATTGGTCTTTTTGCGTATCTTGACTGACGTGTTCGTAAAAATATTCCTTTGGTCCTGTGGAAATATGCAAATGAAATTTCTCATTTTGCTGGATTTTATCACAATCCAGATTACGTTTTTCGATTGTTTCGTCTTTGTTTCTGTATTTCTCGATTTCAGAAAGAATTTTTTTCAAATTCAGATTCTGAAATTTCGTTGTCAAAGCTTTTGACACCAAAATTTTAATTGAGCTTGCTTTCATCTCGACCAACTGTTTTTGGTTCTCGTGTTTCTGAACTTTTTTCAAAAACTGTTTTTAAATAATTTTTATAAAAATAGTCAAAGCCCCGAACAACAAAACAAAGCCCTGTAAAATCATCGCAGAAATTGTCCCTATAATTTTTTGGAAATTTGACAAAAACAACATTTAACGAAAACACACAAAACCGAACAATAAATAGACAAGCATCACAAAAATTTATCACGCTATGATACTTTTCAATTAATATTGTGTGTTTGATTTTTTCTTCATGAAATTCTCGTTCAATTTCATTAATTTGACGAAGTCTGTATGAATGAGCGTTATTCATTTTTATTTAATGAAAAACAAAAATCAATAATAAAAACAAATAAAAATCAATACCGTTTCACTTCGCGTTTTGGTCTCTTTTTTCGTTCACCCACCCCGCTCACTCTGCTCCCGTTCACACTGCACATGCCCGCTCGCTCCACTCACACTCTCGCTTATTTTACATTTTGATTTATGTGTAGATGCAAATGTTGGTTGATTTGTTGATAAATTTGCTGATTAATACGTTGCTATGTAGATGTCCTCATTTTGCTCTTTGCAGTTGTCAACATAAGTTATGTGTTGATTTATGTCTTGTGTGAATTTTACTCTATACGCTTTTCTTTAGATTCTGATTTTGATTTATCATTTTCATGTATATTGCACATCTTTTATTTTATACAAAAATAGTTCATAGAATGTTTATAAAATTTCACAGCAACCAACCGAAAACTCGTATATATGAATGGCGGTGTTCTTCACGCACATCCCGTTCGTGGAGAATCACACAATCAACGTACCACCACCGGAGAGGTTGCAACAACATCCCCTCCTTTTTACAACGAACAGCACCGATCGCACGTTCTTTGTGTGAAGGCTGAACTCCGCACGACCTTCACATCCTGGTCACAGCACCATTTTGTTGCGATCGGAAATCCCGAGCGGCATGTGCGCAAAGCTTCGCACTGTGGCAGCAAGCAACAATAGAGTTCACATGCCATGATCACTCTAATATTGCTTGTTCGCGCCACATATATGTATGGTATTGTTCTTCACGCACATCCCGTTCGTGGTGAATCACACAATCAACGCAACACCACCGGAGAGGTTGCAACATCATCATTGAGGAGAACCCTGCCTCACACAGATACGTAGTCTGAAAAGCTACAGTAACTCCAAATCCACGCTTCGACATCGTTGGAAACTATTCGCCCAATCCACACCAAATTCGAAAAATTCACAGTTGCAAGATATGAATTTGGAACCCTTTTAAGCCCATAGCGGCCACTTATTTGACCAAACGTTTGTAATTCCCTAATTGGCCAGTCGCTAGAGAGGTGTTCAAACCATCTATGGATTCGTCAAGTCTTCTACTTTCGACTGAAAAAAAAAATTTTCAGTCTTGTGTTTAGGGTTCTCTTGGGGGTTGTCACAATTGGGATGTTTTTGCCCCCTTTACCCGGCCCTAGGTTCCAACCTAATTGGCCAATTTTTTCGCTCAAGGTTTTCGTGGATACTAGACTATAATCCGAGATTTTAGAGCCCTTGATTGGCTTTCTAGCATGTCTGGAATCAAAGTTATGGATCAAAAACCAAAATGTGGTCAAAATTTCTACCCCTACAAAGGAAACCAGGGTTGAATAACACCCAGTTTGGATATGGCCATAACTCGCTGCCAAAATAAGCTAGAGCGCTGTTCAAGCCCTCTAAAGACTAGTGAAGACTTGTAGTTTAGACTGCAAAAAAACGTTTTAGCTTGAGATCTCGGGTTTTTTGTTGATGTTTACATAATGAGAGGATGTTTGTGCATAACGTTACTTACATTTGGATGATGACGTCATCCCCTTGGAGTCGAACAATCCATCCATTTTTGTGGTTCAAAGCTTTTTGTGGATTCTAGGCTATAATACGAGTCTTTAGAGGGTTTGATGGACTTCCTAGCATTTCTGGTTCAAAAGTTATGGCAAAATAAGCATAAATTAATTATGGAAATCCCTTAATTACTCAGCCATATCCTCAATGATTTGGGGTTTTCTGGCCCTAACGTAGGTACCAGAAACGCCAGGAAGTCGATCTAGGGCTCTAAAGCTTCATATTCCAACCTAGAATACAACCAAACTTTGAGCCACGATTTTGGTTCATTGTGGGGGTGATGACGTCATAAAAGAATAACCAAGAAAAGCAAAACTACTCTCTTTCTGACGACACCCACCGAAAACCCCAAAGCCAAATCTCCAAACTTTTTTCAGTGCAAACTAGAAGACTTCATAAGTCTTTCGAGAGTTAGAATAGCTCGCTATCATGTTCTAGCGGCAAGTTATCGCTAGCCGAAATGCCGCCAGTGGGAGACTCATTGCATTTTCTGCAATTTTCTGATTTGGGGATGAGATAGGGTTTTTGGGCCATAACTTTGGTTCCAGACATTCTAGAAGGACAAGCAAGAGCTCTATAGACGCGGGAGATCATCTAGTTTCCACAACTATTTTGAGCCAAATGTTGGCTCATTGGATTGGCGTCCAGGGCCAGTCAAAGTTGGTCAAACATTCAAAAAGACCCCATTTTGCGAGCTCCTCCCAGGAGAACCCCTAACCCAAATCAAAACAGTTCTTTAATCGAAAATAGAAGACTTGCCGCATCCGTAGAGGATTTGAACAGCTCTCTAGCTATAGCGGCTAGCGAGTTATGGCGTTGCAAACACAGGTAAAATGTTCTTGTGGTCGGCCGAAAAGGGCATTGTTTAACATTGAAGATCAATCAATTCATTAAACGGGGCAACCTGTGCATTTCAAAACGGGGCAACCTGTGCGGAGGTGCCTTTTTCATAACAGCATCACGAGTAATTTCATGGTTTAAAGAAACTATATTCTCGAAAATCATTAAAAAATAACACTTTTTTGACAATACATTCATTTTTCGTGTTATTTTACTTACAATTCATGAAGCTTCCACAATGGTTGGTTTGAAAAATTTTCAAACATTGTACAGACGTACTATTTGTGAGCACAGTCTGCAGGAGTGTTGCTCAACCGCGATTCTGAGGGCCGCATGATGCTCCCAAGCCCTATGCCAAGCATTAGCAAACTAACCTACTTTAAAAATGAAAAACGATAACTGCAGTGTTTAATGTGAACGGAGGCGATTTCTTAAACTCTAAAAAATTATGCTCTTAGTAAAACTCCAATTTCACATGCTATGTATCAATTTTTGAAATGAACATCTTTCCGTACAATTTGATGGTATTTGCTTTTCTACGGTAGTATTGCCTGTATGAACACCATAACACAACCAATAATTTCTTGCGTGATAAATTCACTTCAGTTTGCAACAAACATTTCCTAGCTCACCTGAAACTCTTCTAAATTTTTTTTCAGTACCTTCTGGACCACTAAGACTGGCTGAGAGATGGCCACCCGGTTGATACGCTGGCCCTTGCTTGGGCCAGTTATAGTCCGCTGACGAAATGTGTCTTTTCAGTGTAGCTCGCGTGATTGCGAAAGGTTATCTAGTCTCTACAGTGTCACTGTCGTCCTGTCCATTTCTATGATTTTCCTGCATTCTGCCTGCAATAGCCTACGGTAGTATTTCAGACAACAGTCCAACCTACGCCGGTTACACGGTTAATTGCCAAAAGAAATGCTCATACAGATCATGTTTAGGACGACGGAAGATGCTAAGTATGATTAACAAAGAAAGAGGGAAAACGGAGTTCGAATACAATTACATTTCATTTTTAGTCAGTTCAATCGATTACGATTACTCAAAAAACTGTAATCGATTACGATTACTCTCTGTTATCAACTTCATTCTGCAACGCATGTGCCATGTGATATGATTTTGTGATGAAGGAATTGATCTCGGTGAGAATTAAAGCAAACGAACCAATTCATTATTGCACAAAACTTACTGGCGCTTTGCAAGACACCGCCTGAATTTTTTTGTATAAAATGAAGAAATTGACGAATTTTTCTACCCTAGCTGACTGCCATCGTCAATTGTTAAATCTCAAACCTTAGGCTGAGATTCTTTCCGTAAGATTTGCTTCCCATCAATATCAGTGAATTGTTGTGAATCTTTCCAGTATCGCACACAGACCCTTTCGAATAGTTGCTCCCTCTGTTTCCAATCAAACTTCTTTATAACCAGTTCTTAGGCAAAAATGTATAGCGCTACAAGACGAACTAGTGGTCAGTATTGGTTTGTACTCACTAAGAGAGTTTTGAAGCTTGTTTTAGAAACGTTTATAATTTGAATGTCTTGGTGCATACATTTAAAATGGCCGCAAGGAGTCTTGTAGTGTTGCGATCGGAAATCCCGAGCGGCATATGCGCAAAGCTTCGCACTGCGACAGCAAGCAACAATAGAGTTCACATGCCATGATCACTCTATTATTGCTTGTTCGCGCCACGTGTATGAATGGTGTTGTTCTTCACGCACATCCCGTTCGTGGTGAATCGCACATTCAACGCAACACCAGAGAGGTTGCAACAGTAGGTTGCGATTCCAATCCTGTCCCAAGTAGGGATTGAACCACAGTTGATATTAAACGAGGTAAAGAGACGCCATCAGAGTCTATATCATTTACACCGGGCTGTGCTTCCCCGGATGACAAAGTCCCTTTAAAAATAGCGCATTTGATGAAATTGTCATTTCAAGTGGCGCGACATTCGTTCAGAAGAGGAGCAACTGACCCAAATTGACCTTTCGTCAAGCATCACTGCATCGAACCGTGCTCTTGTTACAGGTACATGAGTTTCTTCATGACACTTCCACAGATCCGTTCTACTACATGCACGTCTTCTGCAGGCATCTTCCTTTTCCATTCGCTCAAAGAATCTTTATGAAGCGGAGGCTCAAAATTCAGTTTGTAGAAACCGGAACGTACAAACCTGAAAAAAGCGTTTCAAGGTTTGTTTCGTAAACAAATAATTTTCAAACCCGGCGTTCCTATGAATTCTATTGTGTTTGATGTGACTCTTTAACAAGAATATATTGCAAACGGAAAAACACCCAATCGTCATGATACGAATGTAAAAAGGATTTCGACCAGGATTTTGTTGAAAAATCTGACCATTTATCAAATGGATGCTGTATTTTACAAATCAAAATGATGAAACGAACAATATTTTCATTTCCTCAGATCAACTATAGCACACGCTTAATTACAACTCTGCTTTTCCAATGCAACAAAACAAAGGGAAAAACGTTTAAAGAACATTGAATAAGTGAATTCCATAGAAACCAGCACCAACAAAATATTTTGTCTTGAAACTTTCTAACCTACCAGTAACGAACTTCGTTGGACTTTCGGTTGATGCAATGCTATGGTCGTTTAGTTCCATTTTATACATTCCCTTGTTCACAAGCAGTTGTGTGTTTAAGGTGGGGCGAGCGAGGCACTTGCCTCGGCCCCTGACTTTTCAGTTGGCCCCTCGAGGTGTTTCGCGTGCAAATGTGTCTCATTTTTGGTGAAAAATTTATTATCCACTCATATAATATACTCCGAAGCAAATCATAACTAAGTACTCTGCTTTTTAAAGGACCCTGAACAGCCAGTGGTGGAGGAAACTTTTTCCAAGTTGGGGGCACAAGCGCACGTGAAAAAAACTATGGAAAATGTTTTTCATTAAACGATTTACTTTAATAACAGACCCAATACTAACTGTGTGGTCTATTTAAGCAAAATTCGAAATTTAAAAGTGGGAGGGGGGCTAGGCCATTTCGCCCATCCGGTTCCGCCACCCTTGTCAACATTAACTACAATGTGTAAGTACTCTGCTTTTGAAAGGCTGCCTGTATAGCAACTGTAGTGTGTAAGTACTCTGCTTCAAAGGGGCCCCCAACAGCAATCGTAACACTAGAGAAGTGGGGAACGATGCCAGCTTGCTATCGCTAAACTTTTATGTGTTGCTAGCTTTGTCTTCACAACTTTCAGCGTTTTTAAAATTGTATATCATAAACACCCTTTTGCATTTTCTGTCATGTCAGTCATGTCGTACAGGGTTCCCAGATGCTTTACAAAAACGTTTGCAAGTTCATTCCAGTTTATGGCAAATTTTTGGCAATACATTTTTGAGAATGGCAATGTTTTTAGCAATATTGATTTTTCGATATGTAATGTTTTTTTCAATTGATATTTTATCCAGGCCAGTAACCAGGGGGGGCGCAGGCTGGGCAAATCTCCCTAGAAAATTTTTCTCCCCCCTGGAAAAATGTATTGGATACAGTTTGAAAATATTGGACATATTTAAAAAAATTTGGGCCCCTCTCAGAAAACTCTTCGCCCCTCCTGGTGTCCCAAGCTGGTTACGGGCCTGATTTTATCCACACGTTTCAATTTTCAAAGTTGGTCCGTTAAATAATGATTTGTTTTAATGGGAATCAAGATGGGGTGAAATGATACCTTTTGGTTCATAGTTCAAAACTGGATGTAATATTCAGTTTAATGATTAGGCCTACTTACAGAATCATTGCTGTAAATCAAACCTGCACAATTCGAAGAGCTCAAAGCGCCAAATTGATCAACATAAATTTGCCGCGGGCCGCAAAAGTCTAATATACTTTATTTCGTAGTAGTTTGGAAAAAAATCTGGAACGAACGACAATTAATTATCTGAAGAATAGACTTTTACAAAATTATTTGCAATTGAGAAAGCTCTCGCAGGCCACAAAAAAACTCCGAGGGTCGCATATAGCCCGGGCGCTCAGGGACGCCGGAGACAGTAGGAATGACGAGGACAATCCCCCTGCCTTTTCATAAGGGGTGAAACGGGGGCAGAGGTGCCTTTTCATAACAGTATCATAGCTCATTTCATGGTTTGTAAAGATCGACTTGAAACAAATTTATTGCAGCTATTTACGCACACACAAAATTCAGAAGGGTTTTCCATAACTTTTTATGATTTTTGAGGTCAACATGGTTGCTGAACAGAAACAAGCATGACGTTTTTTTTACTTTATATAAGTTTCCAATTGCCTTCCACTCTATTACTTATCCCCTGCTCTAGCACAGCTTCGGCGTCCCTGCGCGGGCTGTATGTTGTGCAGGCCTGCTATAAATGCACACAAACCTTAGTCTAGAAAGACTTGAAACATACAGTAGTGACAGCAAGTTAATATAAAGAAATACGCAGTTAAGATTGGTTGTGATTGAAATGTAACGCTGCAATGATATCAACCTATCTTCAAGCAATAATCGTGTTCAGACGCATGATCTGGTGCGCTTGTAGAAGATTTGCGAACATTGATGTTGAGTTATATTTTCTATTTAAACTTTTAGCATTAATTTAATATAGATTGTTTTGCCAACACTGGCAATTGACATTTCAAAAAATGGCAAGCATTTGGCATTAAAAATAGTGCCAAAAAGTTGGCAATTTTTTGGAAAACAATGATTTTTGGCAATATTCGCCAACCCTGATGCCGTAGTCTCAGGAGTATCCTTTGGTGGCCCCGCATATCCCCTTCCTAGGCTTGACAAAAATGTCTTATCGCAGTTGACTGAATGTGATGACGTTATCAGTGGGCTCCCTTTTCAGCTTTGCCTTGGGCCCCCCAACCCTAAGTACACTACTGTTCACAAGCTACGGATATTGGGTTGTGTAAGGGCTGTAGTCACTTGTCAGCTTGGACATCTGATGCATTTTCGAGACACTATTCGCTCTACATGCGACATAGACCCTTTACGAGAGGTAATAAACCGATGGCACCCACAGATTTGCACACTTTCTGATTGCTTTTTTGTCATCGATATCCTGTATTAAGGGTGTGCTTTGATTGAAGACAAAAAAGCAATCAACTGGCTTGTACCTTTAATTCTATAATTCTAAATTGACTGAAGCCCATGACGGTATGTGTTAGTGACAGCTTAACTTCTTACGCCGTCAGCACTGACGAAAAGAAAGCTTCCACGCACAGATTCAGTTGCCGTATCTCGTTACAAGACTGATCTTACCTCGTTAACCTGTTCATTTGTGGGAGAGAGACGGTGGTTCCAAGTCTTTTCATGATTTCCTTCGATGCAAACTCAGGATCGGAAACTAAGTCTTCGAACCTGACAATCTGCACAGATCGAGCTGTGCGGAGCATCGTCGCAACATTTGCTGCCCACTGATTGGCCAGTCGTTCCACGATACTCCCTTTCATCAGATGCTTATTTTGCTGGTTTTCCCACGGCATCATCTCTCGTCCTTCGCACTTCGTCTGTTCAGCATTTAGAATTTTCTCTATCTGTAGTCGCTGTCTGATAAAAAACATCTTTAAATGATTTGGAAACAACTGACACTTGCTTCTATCTATTTATCGTAAACGACTTACTCTGCTTTTTCGCCTTTTGAAATATCTTCACGAGTGAGTGCATACACCCAGTCACGTGGGTCTCGCAAAACCAGGATGAACCGGGCCTTGTTTGGTTCCAGACTGTGAATCCAAGTTAACTACGAACAGAGGTTTGGTCAAACACGAAATCTAGGAACACATTTCATGGCAAAAATATACAAACCGTTCAAATTACAAGCAACATTTCATCTTGATAACCTTGGACCAGCAAGCGTTAGCAACCACGTTAGCACAGCGTTTGTCAAGTTAAAGAATCAATGCGTTACCTCCTGAAAGCATCAATGCGTTTCGTCCAGAAAACTGGTTGTGGAAACACACGAAAAGAAAAAACACACAACTCTTCGACGTTACAGCTTGAAACATGTTTTTTGTTTTTATTGCAAAAACATTGCTCCAAAATTCTTGTTATTTTGCAGCAAAGCAAAATCCAACCGCTTTAAAGTTCTGAGTCTACCAGCTATGTAGAGGCTAGTATTTCCAGCAGATCAGGTCGCTTTCAGATTGCGATAGCGTGGGCCCTGTAGCAAGCTGACAGCTCGGAGCTCTATGTTAAAAAATACACTTGAACACCTGTTAAATCATAAATTCTGTGGGCATCCATGTGACCACGATTAAGCATACTGAATGTCGTAAGTACGAAAAAGTGAAGCAATTACGAGCATCTTGTACGGCCATGCGCTATGCGCGTTATTCGCATAGAAAAATCTGGTTCAACTTGCTTTTGACTGCTAGAGACATTCTAAAACTCCGCCAATTTCTGCAAATGACTTTTCAGGGTAATGCACGTAGATTTCATGTGAAACTTAATTCGTTTCCAAGAATAGGTATATTACTTCTGTGAAAGTACAACATTCTAGCGATATTAGGACCTGATCTTCAGTGATGTGGCCCAGTCATTTGTGTTTGGCCCAGTGTTTCTCAACCTTGTCGCTGAAGGAAGCCAAATCCAGATTTACGACTTTGTTAGAGGGTCGCACGAAAAATATTTTAACACAACCAAATTGACACACTTCGTTTTATTACAGAACGAAGTCTATTACACAAAATATTAGAGGTCTTATTAAAGACTGCTGAGAGCCGCACAAAGTGTGCTAGGGGGCCACATGCGGCCCTCAGAACGGCGGTTGAGAACCACTGGTTTATAGTCAATACAAAATGACACACACTGGTGCAGGAAGCGGGGTGCAGGACAAAAATGGTGCTTGAAGTGCTTTGATTTGAAAAAATGAACCCCGTATGAAAAGAAATGCAGTCTTTTTTCCTTTTTTTTTGGAGGTCATTTTCTTTGGAGTATTTTCAGGCAAGTTTGGGGAAATTTGGGCAAAAATCTTTCGCACCCCCAAAAATTTTCCTGCTCCTACAACTATGATGACACATAAAATTTTGCAACAACGAATAAGGAGACTGCGAGTGGAATAATATGCATATTGTGTCAACAAACGTCGCTAACACGTTGATTTGGAAATGTGAATACGACGTCAAACTGTGACGTCACAAACAGCGCACACCAGTGGCGGATTAAGGGGGGTGCTGACTGGGCTGCGGCCAAGGCCCCCAAGATTTAGGGGCCCCCAATCATTATGTCGGTGAAAATGTGCAATATGTGAACATTACACAATACGCTGGAAAAGATACCATCGCCACTTGGAACTGGTAAGTAGGCGCTCTGTGCTCACTCACTGAACTTGCTTCGTTGACATAAAAGCAATCGATTCTTTGGCATGTGGTCTGGCCGATACTCACTAACAAGTTAGCACTCCAAGGTCTAAAAAATCAAGGCATTCTATCCGCTTGTCTTATGTTGCTTTCCGATGTGCATGCGGTATCTACGTCATTTGAACATCGGTCCTGCAGACAGACCCGAAGGAAGTTGTGAACTTGTTAAGTGGTGTCAAGTCTCTCAACAATGGTGTAAGTAATTAGATTTTAGCTTCGGATAATAAATCATGGTGTTGTAAAGCAAGACTGCGACTGCCAGAGTTGGTATATACGCCACGTATATATCCTCGTGTACTTTCATGTATTTGCGTGTTCCTTATTACTGCGATGCATGTTTGAATTCCGGAGCGTTGCGTGTGGGAGTGAAGACCTTACAGTGCTTACACAATACACATATGTCAACTGGCAGTACCATTTCTGGTACTATTTACTTCCAAGATGCAAGCTTAGACATTTTGGTACATACTACTTTTATGTGAATCGCCATTACTTGCTATAATTCTTGATAACTGACTTAAAACAGAATAAACGCAATTATAAAAAGAAAAGTCGACAGATATCAAGATACTTAAAACGTTAACTGATAACAAGAATTAAACCATATCAAGCACGTCTTAGTTCTGTTTACACTTCGTTCAAGTAACTCTAAGCTTGCTCACGCTAAACTCAATGACTCATTCGATTTACGATTTTAGTAAATCGTAAGATGTGCTTTTAGGTAAGAATTTTGTTGAGTGCCATTTTATATTCTAAGTGCAGTAGAAAAATAAAAACAATGAGGTAGTGTTATGCGTTATGAATGAACGTAAAACCATACGTAATAAGTGAAAGTGAGCTTCACAACAGTTATTGGTAAGTGAGTGCATGTTCTTGTTCTTACTAATACTCGTAGTCTTACTGGTTTGTCCTTGATTGTGAACAGAAAAATGAAATACTGAATTGCAATGAGTACAATTATTATTTTTACTATATCAATTTAGGATCATATCAAACTGGGCTATTGTAGTAGGTAAGGTTAGGTGAAATTTTGGTTAGGTTAGTTTTAAGGCTAGGTTACTTTTATTTTGCTCTGGAATCTGGTATGGAAAGCTGATTTTTCTGAAAATAATTTTAAAAGAAAATTTTATGTACCTCAAAAATGCCATTTGGATATATATATATATATACAATAGACCTCCGCTAGCAAGATCGTCGACAACCCACTGGACGGCACTCAATTGGTCGTGTTAGCGGGGCTGGGGTGGTCGCGTCACACCTGCATTACTAAAGGTTTCATGTAGGCTAGGCTATTATCGCGATCACTTCACTTGTACAATTCTTTCCTTGATTGAAAGTTATTTAGCTTTGTCTTACGTGCTGCCATAGCCCATCGTTACTGTACCATAAAATCACACAACGGAAAAAGTCGACGTCAGTAGTACAAATTCCAGAAAAATTTCGCCTGCATTACAAGTTTATAACATCAGATTGGCACTTACTGCGCTTGCACTCACGCCTACATGCATCCAAGATGCTTCAGGTCAACGTGATGCAGCTGAGCAAATTCCTTCTGACAGGTTACCAGTTTTCCAGCGAAGAATACCGTTAGAATGTGTGGTCGAGTTACGCGGTGTTCGATGAGCAGTTTGTAACCAGCGGGCCACATTTGGCCAGCGTGAAGTTTAGCCCGCGGGACGCAGGTTTTCCACCCCATTACCATGCAGGGTGCACAAAATTTATTTTGTGTGTGGTTGTGCATGTTTTATGTGTATATGCCTCAAAACTGCTATCTGGCTTTTTTGGGACAAGGTCTGGCTTTTTTGGTGAAGACAGGTTGGCAATCCTGTTGTGTAGTTTAACAAGATTCGACCTTGCAAACCGGGGTGTGCGCCAGCCAGTCCAGCTGCACACCGATGCTCGACTGCTCGTATTCGACGAGACATTAGCGCAGCCTCAATTTGCAGTTGTAAATTGCTCTTACGCAGTGATGAGTGTGTTTTACTCCCCTTTTTTAACACGCAGCCAAACGTTTGCAGTTATGAACTCCTGTGTCGCAGCATTGAGTTTATTTTCCTCCGATATCCTAAGTTGGAGCGCTGATAGTTTATTTTCAGTGCAATGACACATAAAATAAGGGGAGTGCGTATAGACAAATATGCGTATTATGTCAACAAACTTCGCAAAACGTTGGTTTGGAAACATGAATATGACGTCAAATTTTGACGTCACAAAGATCGCACACCACAAACAAATAACCACCATATGCCTCTGAATGAACTCCCCCATGAAAATTTTCTGCGCACGCCACTGTAGGGCCCATTTCTAAGTTTCAACCAGGGGCCCCACACAACCTTAATCCGTCTCTGGCACACACCCAGTAAAAATTACCACCATACTCCACTGCATTCAACCACGATAATGTGTCTAATGTATTGTGCGCTGTTGACCCCTCGGTGAAAAGCAAAGACCTCAGTGTCAGGTGGAGCACTAGATGCTGCAAATGTAGCATAGGACCACTAGGAGACACAGTCAAGCACAAAATTTGCTTCCGTGTCAATTAATTATGCGTCACTGTAGCAAAAAAGCTCATTTTTGTATGCAAACTAATTGGGTTTGTCAATCAGACGTTTGGAGATTTTGTTAAAATGACTCTGACTCGAGTCTCAAGTCACTGGTTGTGACTCAAGCAGAACAGCCGCCAGAAAGTCGTCAATAGGGGGGCTTTACTACTGTACGGGGGGCTTTACGTTCCTGCAGGGGGGCTTGACATTCAAATTTGACAAAAATTCCACTAATTTATAGTGTTTCATATTTCAATTTGGGGGGACTTGGAGCTTTGTTTGGGGGAGCTAAGCCCACCAAGGCCTCTCTGTGGCGACGGGACTGGACTCAAGTCGGGTCATTCGGTAAAAAAGTGGCTCGAGTCAAGTTATCATTACATCGTTTCTCAACGTGACTCGCGAGTCGAGTCACTAAAAATCGTGACTCTAGTCGAGTCATTGAATCGAGTCACGCTATCACTGCTGATCTCACAAGAATGCACATTGCACACATGTCTTCTCCATGAAACACCTGATTTCACTTCATCGTTTGTATCGTGTTCCTCACATGTGCGATTAAATTTCGGTGCTACTGGTGCTAGAGAGAGAGATGTTAGTGTATATTTGCAAGCCTCTTGGCATGGTGCAAATAGGTGATACTAATGCAACCTATTATTTTTGTGTTATTTATCTGGTGTTTGACTCGTAGTTATGAGTCACAAGTTACGATTTGCAGCAGAGTCCTTTTTGCCACTGCGTGAAGTGACTAATGAAATAGATACATATTGGAGACCTTAAAACCTTTCAAGGACAGCAAAGCCACTGTGCCAGCCTCGACTTTGTCCGGTCATAACTTTCAGACCGATAGAATTAGAGAGTTGTTCAAACCCTCTGAAGAAGTAGAAAGTTTCAGAAAGTTTCCTAGGTTCAATCAAAAGTTCTGGGCACCTTTGTGTTCGAACGTTTTTGGTGTGATGTCACGACTGGGAGAGGTAAGGGGATTTTTGAATGACGTATTCAGGCCCTAAGAAGAAGTTCAAGTGGCAATTTACCCGTTATTTCAAAACAACTAGGCAAAAATCTATATCGTTTGAGCCCTTACGTGGCCATTAGTGGTTCGTTAGTTGTGGCCCTAAAACAACAATTGATATCGCATCATTCATCGATATCGCATCATTCATGCATTTTCATTTGTGTAAATTACAAGCAAACGCTTTCAGGTGAAATGATGAAACACTACCAAAGCAAGACATTATGCCAACTGCGGTTTCAAACACACGTTGAATCTTTTACAGTTAGAGAAAACATGCGGATAGCAGTACAACCAAAACTTTTGGCTTTTTTCTGGCCTTTAAAATATCGGTTTGGCCTTTTTCTGGCCTTATTGTAGCCCTGTTTGGCTTTTCATTAAACTTTTCATCTAACAACCCTGACAACATCTTGCTTTTGAAACAGAATCCTTTTGCTGCTTATTTTCGTTGAAAATGGGGAAAACACGTTGCTTACCTTGGTGTTCCAGAATCCAGACAAAAGGTTTAGAACAAACGATGGGCTTTCTTTCAGTTCGCGGAATCTCCAGCGTGTGTATCGAACATTTTCGTTTGTGTGGGGAAGATTCTCTAAGAAGGATTGGCGTTCATCGAACATCGACATAAACCATTTTGAAGTTTCTGTGTGGACCTACATTTTTAACACAAATCTGTAGCTGAATTTCAAACAACATGCATCGCTTGATGTCTCTTTTCAACAGATATGAATTTGTATGGTTTGCAAATAACACTCACAAAACTGGGCTAAAACCTTATTTTGTGGATAAATGGTACTTACTTTAGCTTCCAAAAATCTTTATTTGTTAAATACACCCCTTGAAATATTTATCTGTGACAACCATCCCCGTCATTGTCGTAAGAAGGTTGCCATGAGCCCGCAGCAATCATTGGTCCCTAAACTGTTAAGACCAGTGGTTCTACCTTTTCTCTACCACGCCTCCCTTAAGTAATTGTCCTTGGTTTCAAGCCCCTGACTTCAAATACGTTGTAAAAGCAAATGTATTTATTGGTAAATTTATTGATCAAACTTTCCATGTTGTAGAGCGCGTAAAAACGCGTGCCCCCGGAAATTTATTGACGCCCCCTGGGGAGGTGTGCCCCCCGGTTAAGAAACACAAGTCTAGAACAAGACCCGAATGTTCGAAACAGAGACCTGCACAAATTTTTCGCTTGGTTACTCAAGCCTGACTACCTTTTCAGTAGTGCAATAACATTTCTGGAACTTCGTCAGATTTTTCTTGACTCAGACGTATAAAAGTGACAAATGAAAGGTGATCAACATTTTCCAGCATCACATTCACGTAATTCGATCCAGTTTTTAACGAACGTCTTTGTTGTTTCTTTTCTACAGGATAGGACCAATGGTGGATATGTTGTGCTGCTGGTGTTTGATTAGCCACGTTCACAGTGAATTCCAAGTGCCGCAAAAGGCCTCGAGACCGAAACCGCATCCTGAGAGAGCGAGACAAGACTTTCGAAACCTAATTCGAGACTCACAAAAGCTTGTCTCGAAACTCGTCTCGAGATTTCATCATTGATGACATCACCAATATAAACTAAAGACGTCAGGCTTGCGCCGAAGCGAAACTAGATATTACATCTTCCAAATCAAGTTTTCCCTAAGGTCCACGCTTAGTAAAAGAATTGATAAAGCCGATAGCCGATTTTCGCTGAAAGTCGCACGTAAACAAGGTTTTATTATTTAGGGCATGGAAGACTCCTCTCGCAACTGGCGTTTGAAACACCATGGATAAGATAAAGCTTGCGTCATAACGGAGTCAAGCCAGGTGAGGAGCATTTTACTTACCATTGCAGTTTGGGTGGCAACTGCGATGGGTACTTACTGCTGCAATTTTTTGGCCTACTTTGGTCTATTGTTACTTATCTCTTTTGTCACGCTATGTTTGAATAAAGGCTGCAAGTCCGGTATAACTCTATCTTTCATTTTAATTGTTAGTAAGCCAACAACACACGACTTGTGCTTGTGTTTGAATAGGCTGCACAGCCACCTCGCACTGCAGTTATCATGGTCTTCATATTTTGTACCAATTCATGTCGGTAACGGCAAGAACCTGCCATACTGTCGCAGAGGTATAAAAATTCCGGAACCTACACTGCCGGTCATTCACGACGGGGTAATAAAACCACCGGGAATTAGCACAAACCTGCTCATGGCTCATATGAAACCACCATGACCTCCACAAGAATCCTCGCAGTTCGCCAACGCCTATATAAAAAGCACCGAAGCTTGTATTTCGTAGCAAGTAGTGCTGCAGTAGTTGTGTCAGTGCGACGTTAATTTGACAACGTTAATTGCAAGTACTAGTTGCTATAGCAGCAGAAAATTAGTCTGAAAGAAATTAGTTCAAACGAAGAAAACAATAAAATTAAGAGGATACATTTTTGCCAATCGCCACCCTCTGTTTTACCCATATCGCCATGGGGCTCAGATTCTTTTACAGGTACGATATACTAACTTCAGGGTTGTCCATGGGACATATTTATCTGTCCCATTCCCATCCCATAGCAATTTATGCCTGTCCCGTCCCATGGGATTTCCATTACATTATTATAATATTAATATGGAATATAATTAAATTAAAATCATTAAATTTATGAAAGTTTTGGTTTAGTATCTACTAAATAGGACTACATGTACAAAGAGACATGCAAAAACGACAAAATATATCGTCTTTAAAATTCAGAAGTCTAGTCTAAGCAGGGGCAGAGCTAGGGGGGTGCCAGGGGGGCCACTGCCCCCCGAAAATTTTGCCTGGCCCCCCCAATGGCCCCCCAAAATTTTTAAGGTCTCTTTCTGAAAGTCCTACACAGACCATTGACAGCTCCCCTTGCTGCAAAACTGGCCCCTCCAGTGGCCCCCCCAAATGAAAATGTCTGGCTCCGCCCCTGAGTCTAC
>Ga0210059_1005107_pt1 | contig 21098 bp, 20 predicted proteins | sample Ectturendosymbi2_FD_188042 | JGI IMG/M metagenome (GOLD analysis project Ga0210059, IMG submission 188042) | Ecteinascidia turbinata endosymbiont from Florida, USA - Sample 2 (SPAdes) (version 2) | ecosystem: Host-associated > Tunicates > Ascidians > Unclassified | place: Key West, Florida...
GTTGCCTCTAAGGCATGTGTTTCATGAATTGGATGGAACAACTAAAAGTCCTGACAGCTTTTCGGAGCCTGTGGGAAAAACTGAATGGAAAAGTATCAACTTGGCTAGTGAAAAGTTTTGAACCAATTGAAAATACAAATTTTCCAAAATTGCCTGATGATATTGTGGATCTTAGTTCAGATCAATATTATGGATATCGAATATGCCTAGCAGTCATGTCAGGATACTTAGACCCCGATTTGCAAAAGCTTCAGATCGGCCCTATTGTTCACTCAAGATGGCTGACTTTGGCCTGCCGCATTCTTCGTTTTTATAAATCAACAAAACCGCCTTCAAAAAGTTTGGTGCAATTGACAAATTTTTGTTTGAAAAATTACTTTCCAACTTGGTTCAATATCAAAACAGAAAATAAGATTAGTGATGTTTTCAAACTTATTGAAAGAGGCAAAAAATGTTTTCAAACTTATTGAAAGAGTGCGTCAGTTTCCAGCTGATAAAGTAAGGGACATTTCAATGAAAGTGCTACAGCGAAACGCATATTTTGCACATTCAGAAAATGTAATTCTTGGAATGTTAGCTGAAGATGATGAGAACATTCGTCGAAGAGCAGTGGATAAGATTTTAGCATTGCGCAGTGAAGCATCAGCAACCACAGGTATGGAATCATCTAACTTAGAAAGCAGCAGCAAAGATGTTGTCCGACAATTTGAGGTTCCAAAGAGCAATGTAGAAGCTACACACTTTTATGAGCTTACAAATCTTGACAGCATCAAGGATATTTCTCAAACACTTGACGTGATGGATTCGGATGATACATCGATTGCTCAAATGCTGACCACACCTCTGGTCCTGCAGCACCCGTGTCACAACCAAGCTGTGGAAAGACACGTTAAACTGGTAAGTGAGGCTGCTTCGGTTGTGACCGGATATGAAAAGCGAAATGGCATGATCCGCCAAAATATGCAATCCAGGCTGCTGATGAGCAAATTTGACTCAAAACAACAATTTGTTTGAAACCAACATTTTACATACAGGACCAGTAGTTATGGTAGCACAAACAAACACTGCAAAATGTGTTGTACGGTTTGACTGTGTGTGAAAGACAATTTTATATGTACTTTGATTTGCCTGCAATTATGCTAAACTTGACTAATATTGTAATCTCAATCTGTTAACTGCTAACTTATGCATGAGAGACTGAGAGAACCAAATTTATCCCAAATGCATATAAATCCTCCTCAAATAATGCAACTAAGTTTGACATGTTGAAAATGTGACTAAATACAAGCAATATAAAACAAATGTGCAAGAAAATGGTTAAAAAAAATTTTTTTTCAAAAACCACAAACACTGTTAGGTTTTCTAAAAAATGTTTTCAAGAAGCAGATATAATTTTGGTACTTCTGAGCATTTTGAGACCAAAATGACCTTTGTAGCCTAAGTGTGTCAAAAGGTATGTCAATTTTGTTAAATTTGACCTTTTCGTGACCTTTGTCACGTGGTTGCAAGGCTGTTGTTACGGGCAACCATCCAAAATCGGTTTAAAATATGTTTTTAGCTGATTTGCCAGGATTTATGAACCCCCTATTTTTGAAATAAAAAAAAAGTTTTTTTTGGCTCGCCCTATTAACTAACAGTCCAGGGGATTAATTAGTTAATTATCGATAAAACTTCCGTAACTTTTTTCCTCTCAATATTTTCACTTGACATTTGGTGGGATGTTGTAAGACACCAAGCGAAATCTTTTCAGCGATTTTCAAACGTTTCGTGTGTGTTGATTGGGTACAATTTACTCTTCAAACACCAAAGAGGGTAAAAACAACCCAAATTTTGGGATTTGCACAATTTTACTCCCCAAAAATGAAAGTACTTTTTTTTCAATTGTTTTCGTAAAGTTAGGGTTATGACTGACATTATTTTGTATAGAAATTTGTTTCCAACGTATTTAAACACGATTTTTTGGCGATGCGAAAAACGGGTTTTCCCCTAAATAAGAAGTCGTAATGACGTCACAAGTACGCGCAAAATACCTCAAAAATGTGTTGCTGTCTTCCGCATCCGAAGATGCAATTCACTGACTCTCTAGCGCACTCTGTTTGCTAGTTATGGCCGATAATTATTTTGAAAGCCACGAACGTGGCTTCTGCGGATCCACTATAACTCAACAATCCCTATCTAAAACACATATAAAAATGTAATACAGCTGTGTACACAAAATATGTACTCGCGACCCTTCCAAAAATGGTTCACAAGCCCTCGGCAGTCGCGACCCTCAGGTTGAACACCACAGGTCTAGAGTAGATAGTATATTTGATTTAGCAAGTCGTTCGTATCCACATTTGTATATCATACCTACATTGCGCGGCTTGTTGCTTATTACACCTCAAACAAACTTCAGCCTTGTCAAACAAGCAATATTTAGCCCCAGCTGTATATTTCAGATGAAGTTATGCAACGCCAAGCGGAGGCAAGCACATGGGCATTTTGAAGCAATAAAAGGATTTTTCCCTTCATTTCGTATGTTTTTTCAGTTTTCTTGCTCTTTCTGTTATTGCCAGCCAGATCGAAGTATACCACAACGTTCAAATCTGTGTTAAACACACCCTAACAAGTTGTAGAAAATAAAAACGTTTTGAAGACTGGTAGAAAATGCAAGGAAATGTCTTAGAATATTTTTACTGCCCAGCCCGTCACTTAAACCATGATGCACTTTGTGACTTTGTCAATCTGGTTTCATTTCTCTCACCAAGGTAAAGAATGTACGGTGCTAAAAATCCTCCTATGCGCCCTCCTGCGCTGACGAATCCAAAGCACGTTTGACGAGACTTGGTCGGGAAAATTTCAGGAACGTGAACGAAGACGACTGCGTATGTTGTGCCAACCATCAATTTTGTGAACATACTCGCAACAACAACTGCTGTTCCACTCCCTGCTGATAACAAACATAAATAGTGTGAGCATTGAAAATGCAGACTTCAGTTCAATTTCGTTATTCTCGTTTTTGTACTCCTTTGGGGTGTCACGACACGAGTGGTCTCCGGCGCCCATCTTCGCTACCATGCACCGTGGATCACGCGGCTGCTTTTGAAATGAATGCTGCACTGTTGGTGGGGCAGTGGCAGCACTGCGATGAATTGCTTCCTTGCACCCACTCATCAACGCCGTGAACGAGGCTGGATAGGTCGCAAGTACCACGAGTTAGTGTCGTGCAAAAAAATAGCCACGGCTTAGTGCCATGCAACCAGTAGTTCACGACGTGGTTATAGAGAAAACTGATTTAAAAGGATGCTCTGTGTTGAGTTACAGATTCTTCGTAATTCGATCGATGCAGTCATTTTGAAAGATCACCTGACACGTTTTTGCTTAATTTTCCAGTTTAGTAAATATCTCATTTATGAAAGATTTGCGAAAAAGAACGAAAATGCTACTAACAGTAACATACATTGGTAGAGAAAAGCCGTCACTGCTGTAGAAACTCCAACCAATCCCATTGTTGCAACATACGACAGACATCTTCCTTTGTATCGCACTAGTCCATAGAAGAGTAGAAGCGATGCAGCTTCCATTACACCGGCGTAAAAAGTGTTCAAAAAACGATCTCCGCTCAAGTCGTTCGCATTCCACGCAACCATGTAATATCCAAATGCTGTCATGATCCTGAATACAAAAAAAACGTGCGGTTCATTATAAAACAAAAGTGTACATGTTAAGACTTGTCTTACAAACTTGTTTTCGATGCAAATTTTTTATTTGGTGTTATGAATCCTTTCTGGTTTCGAATTAACTTAGTGATAATGACTTGGATACAAATAAAATTTGGTTGGTTCGTAGATGTGATTTACGCTGGAGAAGAATTTAACCCCTGCTCTGCGCTTTTTTATCAGGAAACCTGGTTTTTAAGTTTAGAAGTTTTTTGGAATTAAGTCCCATTTATTTTAGAAGGCATGAAACAAACGACACCGTTGCAACTGTTTTCATTGCAATTATGTAGTATAGACAAACCGATCTTTTCATAGATAACGTCTGACTTGGACCTGTGGAAATTCTGTGACTGACAAACTAAAAAATTGAAATCATCAACGTTTTTTTAACAAACAAGTAGTTTGCAAAGTAAATCTTTGATATTTAGAAACTTAGCAGTTGTATTAGTTTGCAAGCATTAATCATGTTGTCAATATAATTACAAAACGTATTATCAGGCTACCCCAAACCAACATACTTGGATTGTAAATGTGTTAGACCAGATTTTGGCCGCTCTCGTAGAATGGCAATATGGCATTCCCAATTTGTGGCGTGTGACGATCTTTCTTTAAAAAAACTTTTTTTCTAAAATGACAAGTTTCTCGTGTGTGGCAATCACTGTGAAAATTATTTTTTTGCAAACTGAAGAGAGATGTTTCCCTCTCGTAAAGATTTGATGAGGCAACCTGAGATTGGCGCTAACTATTGGAAGAAACTTAGTTATAATTATGAATGACTATTGCAGTTGCACAAAAAATAATGGTTCCTTAAAAAGTAACGTAAAATTACTAACAGTTAAGCCATTTGCAAAATAACCGAAGCGACAATTTGGTTCAAGTGAAGTAAGTGTGACGGCGCATCGCGTCGCTTCAAAGAGGCAGGTGCGCACAAGCAGCAATAGAATGAACCTGGTCGAGCGCGGAATCTCTATTGTTGCTTGTGCGTTGCGCAGATGCAAATGGCGTTTCTTCCGTTGTGCGTTACAATCTCCCATGAAAAGCCGCAGCTAAATAAGCCTCGTGATGTTGTTGTGGTGAAGATTGCATCATGAAAATACTACCGAAACAAGGATTAGGGCATCAATTTCACAGATTGGCGTCGTAATTTTTGAGATCTAGCTTAACAAATTGAAAGTTGCAAAAAAACTCTGAAAAGGTGCAAAGTGGATTAACTTTCGTGGACATTTGAGGCTACTACAGTGCGTGCTTGTTTTGAAAAATTTAAAACTAGGTTTAAACTTATTGCATTGGAGACCTACAATCACTTTATATATTTATTGGTTATTACGGCGCTGTCCATTGAAGTCTCTGCTGGAGAGGTCTTAGCCTCATTCTTTAAGGCCTCGTCTTTTAACACCACCGATTTATGTCATTACTACTTAAGCAGTGGTGTAGCGTGGGCGATTTTACTACGCATGCAACTTTTGGTTTGCGTCTCGATGACGCCATTTTTAAACTTCTCCGCGATATTCAAAACCTGCTTTAATAAGCGGTTTGTAGCAGAGATGAGCGGACTGTGAAAATTTTCAGTCCGAGTCCAGTCCTGATCCGATAAAATTGAATCCGATCCAGTCCCGATCCGCAAAATTTTTGCAAATCATCAGTCCGATCCAATCCTGATCCGCCAATGTAAAATCGTGTACAGTATTTTTATTTTGCCTCATGAGACAAAACAACTACTGGAGCTATTTTGCCTTTAGCCAAATACGATTGATTGAAAGCAGAATAGTCCAGCAGTGCTTTGCCTCATGAGGCAAAATAGATACAGCCTTTTGGCATTTCCAAAATTTGACAAGTTAGTGTCTATTAGGCATCAGAGGGAAAAGCATTGCTGGAGTTATTTTGCCATTAGGAGAATCCGATTACTTGGATTGGTCAAGCGACACGGACGATACACTGGGATTAACGTAAGCTCCTTGTTATATGATCTAACACCCTAAACTTAAACCAAACCCAAAGCCTAAACCCAAAACCTAAACCTAAAACCTAAACCCGAAACCTAATTCCGTAAACCTAAGCCCTAAAGGCAAACCCTAAACCGAAACTTAAACATACACCCTAAACGTAAACCCTTAACCTAAACCCTAAACTTTTGAGAAAGTACATTAAAAGCACTCCTATCAAAGGTGTAACCTCTACAAGCTAAGCCAAAGGAAATGGTGAGAGCAGAACCAACGAACAATCCCACAGCAGGAATAGACATTAACCACTCAACTATGTTCACGTTGTTACTAGAACGCAACGTTGTATTGTATGTGAACAAAGGTGGATACAGTTCGAATTGCAAAATAGTTCCAACAAAGTTTTCGCATTTGATGGCAAAATATACACTACCATTCAGCAAACCTGTGAAATCGGATCACAACTAAAATTTTTGATATTTTCAGAATAATCACATCAAAACAACAAAAATTTTCTCAGTCCGATCCAGTCCTGATCCGCCAATTTTGAAAACAATTGCAGTCCGAGACAGTCCTGATTCGGCCAAAATTGGCTTCAGTCCTGATCCAGTCCGATCTAGTCCTGATCCGTGCTCATCTCTGGTTTGTAGACCTACTCCTTCAAGCATTGCTATATTCAGTGGATTTCACGTGTAAAGTAGGCTATATAATGATAGGCAGGTGTTATACTGTGGTACAGGCGCGCAACCAGGGGTAGGGCATTTGCCCCCCCGAAAATTTCAAAACATTGCAAAAATTATTGATATTTGCAGAAACTTTCATAATATGAAGATGAAATTTTATGTTCTAATCACGAAACTTTTATATTCTAATTCTGAAAATTTTTGGAAATGCAGTGTGTGTGTACGCTTTGATTTTGCTTCTTGCCTCTCTTCTGAGGAAGATACTTCGCACAGACACTCGAAACGTCAACAATGAATACTAAATTGTTATCACACCAGTTGAGCACAGTTTGTAGCCAGGAGACTTATATGCCTGATGACAAAAACAGCATACTATGTTCACATTGTTTTAGCTTGACATTTTCCTGGGGTTACTGTGTAGGCTACTCTTATAAGAGGTTTTGCATGTTATGTTCAGTGTCTAACCTTTGCTGAGGTTTCACAGCCAAGCTGTAATATTGCAAGGTAAATTCGAATTTCACAAGGGCCTCAAAGTTACTAGGTGTTGTTTAGGTATAGTCAGGCCCGTAACCAGCTTGGGACACCAGGGGGGGCGAAGAGTTTTCTGAGAGTGGCGCAATTTTTTAAACTATGTCTAATACTTTCAAACTATGTCCAACGTATTTTTCCAGGGGGGCGAACAATTTTCTAAGGGGGGCTTCGCCCCGCTTAGAAAGCCCCCTTGCGAAGCCCCTGGGCGAAGCCACCCTTGCGCCTCCCCTGGTTACGGGCCTGGGTATAGTTCTATACCAAAAGTGGCGAGGCCCACCCACATTTGGTGGTGGAGCCTGGTCAAACCATTCGTAACGAAGTTCAAGTTGCATTCCTGCCTGCATTCCTTTCAAGAGTGTTTCAGTTGGCAGACGAAGACTCCTATCTACGATTGAAACAATAGCATCAGTTAAATATATCCTAACATTCATACTAATCTCTTGTATCTGACAACTTCACCACTCGCAATATCGTCTGCAGAAATTATCTCACAGCAAATATATTTAACTAAAGTTTAAAAAATGCAGATAATTGATTTGATGAGTTTGTTAAAACAAGACGGAGAGTTAGGCAGATTTGTTGGTAGCATGTATATCTGCCACACTAAAGTAATGACTGCGCTTGCTGAGTACGGAACGAGGTGTTTGTATTAGGCTACTAGTTTTTACTCTGTCATAATCGTTCGGTCTGCATCTTGATTAAAACTGAAAAGTTCTCATTTTCGGAAATATTGCGAAGAGAACTTTATTTGTGACCGTTTGCGAAAACGTTGTACGAGCACGAGTGTGGCACTAACCCCTGGCCCCTCAGTTACGTCATTGCTGAATATGTCACACCAGATGATCAAAGTGGAAGGTTATGTACGGGAAAGGATAAAAGTCGTTTCGAAAGTGTTATGCTTGATAAAGAAGGAACCTCATCAGCTAGTGCATCTGATGAGGCATGCGAGCAAGAAAATTTAAAATTTTGATGAACAAACGATATTGCTACTTGGCCAGATGCCATGAGTCGGTATGTTAGGGACTAACCCGGACTGTTTAGTCCAAAGAGGTCCGCCTGTAATCACAATACAGTGGAATTAAGTTTTTCCCAGAAACGATAGTGATGGGACACGGTTTTCTAAGTTTCAGCTGCAAAAGAATACTGCCAAAAGGTGAAGCGGTAGGTAATCCATGGTTGATATTCCTGGTCTAGAAACATGGAATCTTTTGCTAATGTTGCAAAACTTTCAGTTCTGGTTATGCACTAGCATAGTACTCAGTACTTGCTCTCTGCAGGTCCTACACTCAAAATCTCCCTTCTGGTCAGAGAGAAGGTATTGAGTGTTGTAAATCTTGGATTTATTGGTTGTTACGGGACGGCGCTGTCCATTGGAGTCTCTGCTGGAGAGGTCTTAGCGTCACCCTTTCAGGCCTCGTCTTTTAATATCACCGATTATTATAACTTTGATGCACCCCTTCAAAAATTTCTGCACACCACTAAGTGGGCCCCCGCAAAAGTGTTTCCAATTGGGCCCCGCACTTACACCGGCCCTAATTTCCACCATACGTTACCCTTTATGGCAAAACAAAGGTGCAGTTCGGCTGCGGCTATCCCCAGACGGCGCAAGAAGTTCCGGATCATTGATACTAACAGCGAACCACTAGCTATAGCACAGAGATAGCATCGTTTCGCGATGTTGGTGCAGTAAGCGTGATGCACGAGTAGAGAATCATACCCTTGCCAAAAGAACGATTGTGAGGAAAAAGTTACAAGCGAAAGTAAAACATAGTGCATTGAACAAAAATGAAAATATTTATATTCAGTAGCAATTACTAAAACTGGCAGAAAGTCTAACTTGCAGAGAAATCATTAATTATACTTAACTCAACATCGGAATATAGAGTTGTAGTCTTGTATCGCTTCTGAATCACGTCAAATTTTTAAATGAGCATTTTATTTAATAAAATAATTTTCATCACGGAGGCCCTCTTGCAGGGGGGTCCCTGCGAAATTTCCCCTTTTGCCCCCCTTAATCCGGTCCTGCGCAAAGAGTGACAAGAAAAATGAGCCACAGGTTTCGGGTACATCATCCTTACACGTGCAGGTTTGGGTTACATTTCCAAACTCTATCAAAGAAAGCAAAAGGCTAAATACAAAAGCAACGATCAGCTGCAAAATACCCACCACAACTGGACAAAAACTTACCAATTACAAGCACTTTGCCCTAAAATAAGACAAAAATACGCTGAAGGTTTGCCGGGGCCTTGCTAACAATGAGCATTTTGTCGTTGTCATGGAAAACACAAAAAATACCGGGTTTTGCAAATCTTGACAAAAAATTAAAGTTTCCTGTGAACCAAACCTGACTCTTACAAACTATGATATTTATGTGGGTACTTGTGTGATGTGCCATCAACAATATATTGGCCATGCAGGACATTTTCCAAGAGATGTCCAGCGTGTCGAGATGCGTGGAACAAACCAATGACGGCGACCAAATAGCCTTCTCACAGCACTATTCAGTGTTCCATGGCATCACAAATAAACTACCTATCTGTGAACCTTGCACTGTTACTTTTGTCGAACCCAGAGCTCCCGTTGCTACGCTATTGCCAGCGAACTAAACGTAATCGTGACATCTACGTGTTCCTTTCATTGCTCGTGGCTCCTCAGGCGCTCAAGAGCGTGCTTCCAGTCGCAGAATCCCTTTCCAAAAAGGAAATGCGCATATTAAGTCGCATCCGCGCACTTCAGTCTACAAATGCAACAATAAGCATAACCTTGCGAAGAAAAAACAACAAAGCCAGCTTCTGTCAACTACTTAGCTGTTGTGGTTCCGGCGACGAAAAAGACTTGTGGTGCATTTCCGTTACAAGTTTCTGTCTTTTCTGTCTTGTGAAACATCATGGTTTAAAAATAACTTTTCATCGCCATGTCAAAGAGTACCTGTTTCATTTTTCAGCCATTAGTCCGGCATTTTTTCGGTATAGTGGCTGGCAGAGGCCGATGTGCTTGCCTCCGGTGATATCGTCCGCCATCTCATCTACCGTGTTTTTCGATGATTCATCTTGGAGTTCTTCTGATTACTGGTGCTGCACCGCTGGCCAAACTAGGCCTGTACTCATCGTTATATTGATCTAAGTTTGTCGCAGCATGTTCCTCGATTTTCTGTCATCTCATAGGTTGCGCGGAATGTCTCCGCTGCAGTTCCCTATCACTGTAGAATAGTAACATTGAATCTTTCTCAGTTTAGCTGCAACTTCTTCCGCTCGCATGTTTGCCTCTTTTACTTTTTTATGCTTTTCAGAACCACTTGGATAAGCTTTACACTCTTCAAGATGTCGTTTCTCCTTTCTTCTGTCGATGTTTTTTAATAATGAGCATATCAATACTACTGATTTGTGACATTTGCAAGTCTGAGTAAAGCAGACGCAAAATCTAACAGTAGGCCTACCAAGTGGAGACGCAAGCTGGTGTGCTCTACATGACTTTCCCGTGCATGCACTACTGGTTAAGATACCTGACCGACTTTCAGAAAACCGTAAGCGTACTAGTTGTTTCACAACAATACCGAACAATACTCCAGAGAAGCACTGCTGTCTGGCCTACTGATCAGTGGCGGCTCGTGCTGAAATTGGCCGGGAGGGCTGCGAGATTTCATCTCTGGTTGAACATGTGGGATTGTCGCCCTGGCTGTTTTTATAATTAGTGGCGTTTCCAATCACTCCAGCAGTTCTATCAAACTCGTAATTTTCAGTTGTCCTTATTAATACATAGAAAACATTCACTTTAGTTTAATGAAACCAAACCTTAAAGCGCAAACACTAACACAAAAGAATTAAACCGGTCCCATCAAAAGTACGACGCATAACCACTGCCATCAAAGCTGCAAAGGCGAGAGTCGAACCCAGCACCACTCGCATAGTAAACTTGGAACATTCCGCTCGGCTACTAAGGCGCTACTGTCATCAAGACAAAGCTTAGCATTTTATTCAAACCGTGTCATGGCAGCAGACCTGGGCTGGAACCACTTTCTTTGAGCTGGTACTTTAATCATGTTCTTTCAAATTAAGTTTAAATTTTCCAAAAAATTTTGAACAGTTGATGATTTTACACAAAATTTCTCGTTTTTGATCTGGATTGTTATGCTTTTCTAGTAAAAGTTTATATCCTGTATCAGTTACAGCTGCAATGTTCACCTTACCAAAAAATTAAAGGTCTACTTGAATGCTTATAGGTTTGCCAGATTTCTCATGCTTCAAAATTTTCATATTTCAATGTTTTAAACCAGTCATGTCTTTTGTTGTCCAAGAATGAGATCCACCAACTACTGCCTCTTCAAACGCCAACCCTAGAAAGCTCATCTGCTTAGCCTACTGTTGCAAGCTGCACTGGTGCAGATAAAGGAAGGGCTGTATTTTCGCAGCCCGAGATTGGCGACCAGATTTGAATCCAATGCCACCAATATCGTCAAAGTACTAGTAAAAGCATTGTTAAACTCAATTATGAATTCAATATCCACGAAATTCAGGTAGTAAAAAACAGTCAAGATCATATTTCCTCCGTTTTTTCTTTAAAAATTCATCGTCAAAATATCGAAAAATCTTTGCGATAGGCGGATATACCACCATGTTTTTTGTAGCCAATTGTTTGGTTTCCTTCCTGGCTGTGCCGAAGACAGCCCCGAAATCGCCAAATTCATCGGCAAGTGTGCTGAAAACGTCATCGCATAAGCGGCGTCGTTGGAAAGCAGCGAAGCATTGGTTTTGTTGGATTCCTGGGAAACGTTGAGCCGAAATGGTGTCGGAAGTACCGAAAATGATTGTGTTGTGAAATTTTCGTAATTAAATCCAAACTTAAGGCGAATTTGGCCGTTTGGCGGAATCTTTTGCCTTACATTTTTCAGGGAGGGCTGAAGCCCGGCAGCCCGTCTAGACGAGCCGCCCCTGCTACTGATAATTATTATTCGCGTCTACAAACAAATTTTCCTCGCTCCAAATGATTAAGTGGCACGCCCATGCCCAGCCGCATATATGCCTAAACACATGAACATGGTGGGGTCCCACTTTGGTGTGGGGCCTTGGGCGCGGACCCTTGGGCTTCCCTTAATCCGGCGCTGTCTATACCACGATACACATTTTGCATTTACAGTTATCACTATGGCAACCAAAAGTCAATAAAGTCAAAAATTTTCTGCATTTTTTAAAGTTAATGAAACGTCCAAAAACCAAGTTTCACACTCATACCACGAGAGACTCCCAATTTGTTAGGTCAAAAAAGTCTAAATTTATCGTTAGGTCAAAAATTTATCGTCAGGTCAAACTTATCTTGCAGCACAGTTTTTTTCTCATCATCGATATTGATAGGCTTTCGCACGTTTAGTTGCGATTCCGTAATAATAGTGGGTTTGTTGCGACTTCTGGCGCAATAATGTTGTTTTGCCCACTACAGGATGATTGGTATTATATAGCAGTGGTTCTCAACCTTTTCGTTGAAGGGAGCCAAATCCAGACTTACGGTTTTGTTTGAGAACCGCAATAAAGAAATTTTAACACAAGTCATTTGACATGTTTAGCTTTATTGCAGAGCAAAGTCTGTTGGAAAAATATTAGAGGCTTCACAGTTTTGAAAGACTGCTGAGGGCTGCACAAAGTGTGCGTGTGAGCCGCATGCGGATCTCAGAACAATGGTTGAGAATCACCGATTATGTAGGCTATGCGTGGTAAGGCAAGAAAGTGGTCTCACAGTACCAGGTTTGATAAATGCTCAATCCATTATGGAAATAGTGTTTCAGCTTTTTGATGTTCTCAGGTTTGGCTCTGATGCATCGTATTGATGCAATTGTCAATATATCATCCCTAAAGTTAAAAAACTCTTTTTAAAAAAATTTTTGTGTATAGAGCATGAATATGATTTTGAGTTAAACACAGCACCCAATGCTGATTTATTTTTGCAGTGGCAAACACAGGAAATTTATAGGTCAAAATTAAGCAAAATTTGTGAATTATAAAGCAAAAATTTTAAGTTTTTAGGTCAAAAAAATCAATTGCTGTATTTATCACTCAAAAGGTTCTTCATTTGTACCTATCTAAAGAGAATCATGCAAAAAGCTCACAAAATTCAAAGCATCCTCTCACTATAAAAGTGTTCAACAATACTCGTCCTCAACCACATGTCTGAATATCAAGGACTGGGCATGGCCCGGCAAAGGCGAGGAGCACCTTGTTGCGAATTAAAGGCAGCATACAACATAGATCAATTTAAACACGTCAGCAATCATGAATGGATTTCTTCATGTTCAGGCAACTCACGGCGAAATTGAATCAACCAGTTACAAGGGGTGTGCTGCAGCGGGAAAGAGTGGGAACGGCGTTTCCACACCTTTTTCATGTTTTGCTTTAAAAATGAGTTCGAAGCTGTTTCAAAATGGTTGCTTTTTTGAGCGCGTTCCTACACCTGTTTCTAGAACTGCATCCCTGCCAGTCACTCATGAAATTTGAAAAAGAGCGGGTAAGGTCAGTGTTGAAATTGAACCTAAAGTCCTTGTGAAACCACTTCATGAGTAATTCAAGTAGCCCTTATTAAATGTTACAGCGTACTACATTGAATATTTGACGTTAAAGTTGATCTTTGACGAGGAAAATAAACTACAAACTTGAAAGACAAAAGATTACAAAGTATTTCTCACCATGCAAACGTTGCAATAAGAAAACGACCGAAAAGCAGAGGTGCTCTGACCAGTTGAGCAAGTGCTTTGAGTGTTTTCGTAGCTTCCTTGACATCACCCAGTGATTCCTGAATATCTTTAACTGAGATCGTTTTTTTCCCATTAATTTTCTCAATTTTTTTTAGAACTTTTTCCGCTTCTTCTATTCGTCCAGATGCTACCAACCATTTGGGCGTCTCATCGATGAACCTGGACCGACAACAAAGGCGTTGTACAAAAGTTTGATCGCATCAGTTAAGATCAGTGGTTCTTAACCTTTTTTACATATCTTCCCCTTTTTATCAAACAAGATTACCAGATTTACCCCCAATATATCCATTGTTGCTTATTTCTTAAAAATATGAAATTAATCAACTCCTACCGTTTAGAATGATTCATAAAAATTTACATTTGCTGCAATTTATGGTTCAGTAAATTTACCCCCTTGGAATATGAAATTTACCCCCAGGGGTAAATTTACCCCAGGTTCAGAAACACTGGTTTAGATGAAGTCTGTGGTGAAGACTGAGAGAAGGCAAACGTGTTTCCTGGCAATTTTTTATAGGAGTGCCGTTTCTTCACTTTTTAGGTGAATTAAAATATTGGATTTGATGCAATAATCCTTCGCAATTTTAAACTAATGGTTTTTTACCCATGTTCACTGAAGCAACGCATTTGAAAAAACATTTTCCGAAACTTATTTTTGGCTTCTCATGAACGAAGCCTTATCGCTTAAAACCCAGCGCTAGAAGTTATATTTTACCCTCAGCCTCTCTCTTAGTATTTTTCAAAACATTTAAAATATATGTATGAATATTTCAGTCTACGTAGATGAAGAAGGTTAGTTTTTGTTATAAAAAAGTATCGTTTTAGCGAAGTTTGTTTCGTCCACAGGTTTGATTGATAAAATCATACGCTAAATATATTAGGAGCAAAATGAAAGAGATTGAAATAGAAGTTGTTTTGACTGTGAAACACTGAAATGCTGTTTGGATTGAATTGAGATATGCTGGTGTATCACTTGAATAGTTATTCTGATCGTAGCTGGTTTTAGAAAAAAATTGTACTGAAAAATGTTCCATCCAGTTTTTGTATTTTTGCTAACAATGGAAAAATAAAGATTTTTGGTGAAATCTTATTTTGCGCCAAATCTAATGTTTAAGGTATACGAATCATGTTCTGAGTGAAAAGTTTCAATATAGAAATCACTAACGTATTTCATACCGTAACTTACTAGAACTAAACCTGCTTCAAACGTCGAAACCGAGAACTAAACTACATCACAAGACCTGTGGCCGAGACAAGGACAGAGACCCAAAATTATTTAGCTGGTGACACAACTCCGACTCCATGTTTAATATTCATTTAAAATTACTGGTCGTCAGCGCTAGGATTATGGTTTGACTTGATTTTGTCACAAAGGTTTAAAACCGTTTTTGCTTTTCCTTTCCTGCGAATAAGATCAACTGCTAACGCATTAAATTGTTGGAGTCTTTCTGATCTAACATTCAATCTTTACAGGCAAAAAATTAACTGTCAGTCTCCCGATTGACACCTGCATCTTTCGTGATCAATACCGAGACGAGGCCTGAGACCAACGAGACCGAGACTCAAAAAACAGGCCTCGTGGCAGGTATCAAAAACAAGACCGATTCTCGAGACTCCTGATAAAGAATGTCACTTTTGCGAGGTGCTTGAATGGATTTGGGAACACAGACACGTTTAAACCTGCGCTTTAATTTTGCCAATGTTGGGTCACGGGCAGGTTACACGTGGGCGTCTCAGTCACAAGCGTATCTGGGGTGGGGGGCGGGCAAGGGCCACCCCCAAATTTTTAGCATATCTAGTCATTTGTGCTTTAAGAAATGGTGTCCCAAACACAATACTGTTGCTCGCCTAAGATCAAATATTTTGATCCCCCAAATTTTTGTCCCACCAAAAAAAATTTGGGCTGGCTACGCCACTGCTCTCAGTTAGTTGAGAAAGTGCTTGTGGTAGCATTTAGAAACACCACATCTGCTTTGAAAATAAATAATGATCGATGGCCACAAAATCGTAACACTGATATTGCTGGGTGACGCAATTAACCAGACGCTTTGAGTGAATTAACCACCTGCTAGATATGATGCAATACTGCTTTAGGAAATTTGTAATCTTTTTGTGACTAACATAATTGTAGAGAAAACGAGAGTGTAGTCAACAACATTTTTATTAAAAAGTCCATTTGGGCCACACGACAAATGCCTAGAAGACACTGGTCTAAACGGATATAGAAACAGGTAGTTAACACCACACAAAGCAACGTAATACCAGTAGTAAGGGATGTATAGAAGTCCGAGCAAAGCTGCACACCGTAGGAACCACCTCCAGTCTCGGAATACGTAAGCTAGCAAACTGGTAAGCATGTATCCAGCAGCAAATCCAAGGCCAAGAGAAAAGTATGCGAGAGATCTATGTTTTTTTGGGAGCATTTCTGCACCTGTAAAAAAGACAAATATTTCCTCACTCAAACAAAAATGTATCCAATTTCATGAATCAATTATATGTGTAGCAAGAAAATTGCAAAAAGCGGTAAAACATTGTTTGAACAGCAGATCGTTTGACATACATGAAATTTGTACCACGCAAAAGTACAATGTGCCTAGCGCAGTGTTTGCCTGTTTTTGAGTAGTTACGAAAATTTATAATATTGTTCTCACTTATTCTTCTTTCACTTTAGTGCAAAATTGTTTGAATATTTTAAAAACATTTTTATGATCATTTCCGGGATTGAGGTTGCTACAACACATCAAAGACGTGTTCGTCCGTCAGCAGTTGCGCATCTATGAAAAATGGCGCCCATGGCAAAAGTTGAAATGTGCGCGGTGTTTAATAATTTAATTATTAGATTTAGGCACTGTTTTTGCGAAATATGACCACGAAATCTATATTTTGAAACAAGATATATACGTTTGTATTTGCTTTAAAACGTTTCAACAAATAAAAGACCATAACGTACTTTTATGCACATTTATTTTTATAATATCATAATTTATACGTTGTATTGGCTAAAACAAGCTGTAAATCTTGTAAAAAATCACGCAACATATTGCAACTACAAACGACAATTTCTTTTGACAAACCACTGCATGGGCATAAAAAACTGCTAAACAAGACTAACAGATTACTTCTTTCATGACTAAATACTTTTTACTGAAAATGTGCGATAACGATACTAATTTCTGATGTTTTGAGGAATAACAATGGTTCTTTTCCTTTGTCTCTGAACTGGGGCTTTGCGTTTAGCCTATTAATCGGACATTAGTAACTGTCGAAGAAGTTTCGTAAAGTCGGAGTCGGCCACAACAATTTTAAGTAATTTATATATTTGTGGGTGTTTAACAGCAGTTATTTGCGCAACAGTTAGATTCTCACAGCCACTGACTTAAACTCGTCACAACCACATTCGGACGAATATCCTACTGCTAGAAACGCAACAGCACGGATTGACTCTGAACCTTTCGTATATAGCGTGAGAAGGACGAGGCCTTGTACATACGGCAAGCTAGCGTTCTTGTTCTGTCACAATCTCTGATCGTTCGTGTTGTGTCACAATACCAGATGTTTGTCACAAAGCTTGGTAATGTTGGCGCAACACGCCCGAATTATTGAATTAGGTCAGGTTTCTATGTTGATGCAGCTGCGCAAAATAGAGTCGAAGAAACTGCAAGTCACTGATTTTAATTTTTGCCATGTAATTTTTGCGCACTCGTCGAAATGGCATCCATGGCTTGAGCCATACCTACTGTCCCCTAGCGACGCCACTGTTCGTCGGACACAAATCATAGTAAGCGGTTGCATACCAAAAAAATGAAAAAGATTCGACCACCGACATGGCTACTTCAGAGCCATACAGTAAATCGTCTTACCTATGACTGCGCCCGAAATGTAGTTTAGAAGTGCACCCATTCCCATAAACGCAACGCAAAATCCATATGAGATGAATTCTGGAGCAAAGCTCATAAGCAAGGTGAACAGGTGTTGAAAAGCAGTGAATACCAGAAAGGCGTTGCGTCGTCCGTACCTAGACAATTATCGGGCAACGTGATTGAAGACTAAGCATTGCTAAACGTGACCACATGTATTATTCAGCCAGATCTATTGACAAAAGCAATTTATAAAGACAGGAAACGTAATTGAGACATCTTTGACTTCGTAAAAGCAAAACAATGTATTGGAAAAGCATCGACAACAAAAATTGAAATAACCTGCATGTTAACTTTGAAAGCCAAATACCAAAATGTTTTTCACTGCAACACATGATATCACCTTCTGGATTTTGCCTGTTTTCTGTAAAAAAGCACGGCACGTACGGCCTCTTACTTTTCCTTATCCAAATCTCGTGATTCCGCATTTGAATAAAAACGTTCAACTCTTTTGATCAGATATTTTGTGAAATGCTCGTTCAGCCAATTTCAGATGAAGTTGCAAAACAACTGTTTCGTAAAGAAAGCTAAACATTTTACAAGACAATCAAAATATGGGCAGAAAAAGTTCACTTGCCATCTAAAGAAAAAATTAATACATTAATTGAGTTAAATAAAAGTAAGCATCGTATCGAGACGCAGAATTCAAAGGTACCCTATTCCACTGCCCTCTTGTATTCGCCGTACCCTGGCTGCCATGTTCGATTAATTACTATTTCGCAAGTATTAGTCTAGATGTGCCCGATAAAATCAAATACTGTAACAGCAGGTCAATAAGAATCAGGAGCTTTGCTGCGTGCGACAAGATTCAGCCTCGTTGTTCGCAGTTCACTGGCTTAGCGTCGTTTTGACAACGTATTTTGTGCCCACTGAGAATACTGTACGTCATCTGTTACCTGACAATTCGTGAAAATTGTGACAACGCTCCTCAGTAAGCCACGAAAGTGGCTGATTGAAGTGCAAAATTCAACTTGATGGTTCACTTTTTATCTGAGATGGGCTTTGCAGATTGGGCCGGGCCTTACCAAAAATATTGAGTAGTTGCGGGTATCGGATGCGAATTTCCAAAATGTAGACAAGCTCAGAGCTACCTCTGTTTCACGAGATCCGATTGACCAGTTCAGTCACGAGACAAAGTTCGTTGACCTTACGTCGGCGTCGTGGTTCCCGCATTCGTTCAGCAGAAAATACATGAGAAAGCGAGAATGTTTGCGGCATTGGACAACCAAAAGACGCTTGTACTGTACAGTACGTTTGCGTTACAGAAATTCTATTTATTTGCCAATATTGTCTGCATTTACTTACTTAGGAAGAAAGATACAGCGCAATAATACTGTTGGAACCTTTCCCGTGGTGTTGAGTCAAATGTGTGATTTACCACGAACGGGATGTGCGTGAAGAACAACACCATACATATATGTGGCGCGAACAAGCAATAATAGAGTGATCGTGGCGTGTAATCTCTGGTGATACTAACGATGTCAACGATTGAACGTAACAATAGCGTGCGCGGAGAGTGATCATGACATGTGAACTTTATTGTTGCTTGCTGCCACAGTGCGAAGCTTTGCGCTCGTGTCGCTCGGGATTTCCGATCGCAACAATACATAATAAATCTTGTAACAAAACTTAAACTTGTATTTTGCACATACTTACTACCTGTGCGTGTTTTTACAGTACAAACTATAAACACTACAAATTATTTCTTTAATTCATGCTACAGGTTTAAGCAAACGTACAACCGTCGCTGTACAAAAGCGTTTTGTGGTTTTGCTACATACAAGCGTCTTTTGCATCTCCAATACCGCAGAAATTCTCGTTTTTCTCATGCATTTTCTGTCGAACAAATACGGGATCCACGATGCCGACGTAAGGTTACGACCTTTGTCACGTAACCGAACAGGCCAATCGGATTTCGCAAAACAGATAGTCTGAGCTTGTCTACATATTGGAAATTCGCGTACTGGCTTGGGTATGGGTTCGATGTAGCAAGTATGGGTTGGTACGGGCCTTAAAAGTGAACTCGTGACATCTCATTTACTACATTCGGTTGAACAGTGCGTCGTAACAGAAGTCAAGACGACATCGTTCCAAGTTACTACCGGAAAACCAAGTAAATTTATTGAAACCTCCACTACAGTTAAAATTTTGCAAATACTCTCGGGAACATAGGAAACTATGCAAGTCCTGGGCATGGCGCTTAACTGCAACAGGTGAGCTATGCTCTTGAGCTTGAAAGGAAAAATCTTATAATTTATTTCGATGATGAAAGTTAGGTATATTTCTAACTAAAAATGCCATACTTTTCATTTTTCCGTATTGTAATCTCATTTCAACTTGACACGCTTTTCGGTTTTATCAGCTTGTTGCAACGTTAAACATCCAGTCTATATACACTACTTACAGAGCTTAGGCTTTCAGCGATACAGAATTAGAATAAAATTGCATTGTAAAACATTTAGTAATAATTTTTTTCAGACCATTTTAACTTTGGAAGTACCTTGTGTGAACGGGTAAGGGTTGAGGATGAGGAACAACTGCAATTTTGCCTAAACGAGGTGTCACTTCAAGGGATGCGAAAATTATTAAGAGAAAATATTGGGTTTCTTCACAACATTTCTACATGGCTCCCTTTCATATGATAACATCGCGGAGAAAAACAGTCTGAGTAAATCAATGTATGATAAGAATCAACGTTTGTTTGTTAATTGTCTGGTGTAAAACTACTAAAAATACTGTTGTTTTCAGTTTTTTGTTTCATTGTGTTTCTTTTGCAACCCTTTTCCACTTTTTTGCAATCTTTGCTTTTCGTTGCAGCAAACCTCTTCCGTAAACACTAGATTTACTAACATTTTTCTATCCCGTCGTTTACCGAGGTGTCGAAAACGACACCAAAGCATTTACAGCCGCGTAAAAGACAAACAATGCCTAATATCCTAAATTTTACAATTATCTATCCACACATCTATCCACACTAGCTATGTTTTATGCTATTGGAGTTGACAAAATGCATTGCATTGCAGTATTTCAAATGATCGAACACATATGACTATCTCTGACAGTTGATCATCTAGTTGAACACAGCCAGCGAGATGCTCTGAGACAGAAGCAGCTGTTTACATAATTGTAATGTAAATAGCTGCTAATAGTGAAAATAGTCTTGGCACTGTGATATAAATCACAGAGATACCATCAACATGAAGCACATTTACTGAAATTTGCAAACAAAACTTCAAACCTTTTTTCCTGTTTTCCAAACCTAAGTGCTTTAAAAAACTGGTGATGGAGCACCCTTTCCATTTTGTCTAAGTTATTTTTGAAATGCTAGCAGAACATGTGCCACAAGTTGGTTTCTTGCAAGTGATGTACAGGGTGTTTCACAATTGTTGAAACAAAGCGGCAGCTTCTGAAACCTTTATCGATGACCTTATTCATTTTTCTCTTTCCAGATTGTCATAGGGACATAGTTAACCTTTCTATATATTAAACAAAAAATAGTCTAATGATGCCTTGGTCGATGGAGCAGAAGATCTTTTGTGTAAAGACATATTACGAAACGAAGTCTTTCCAGATTGTTCAAGCAAGGTTCA
>Ga0210059_1005108_pt1 | contig 21098 bp, 8 predicted proteins | sample Ectturendosymbi2_FD_188042 | JGI IMG/M metagenome (GOLD analysis project Ga0210059, IMG submission 188042) | Ecteinascidia turbinata endosymbiont from Florida, USA - Sample 2 (SPAdes) (version 2) | ecosystem: Host-associated > Tunicates > Ascidians > Unclassified | place: Key West, Florida...
GAGCGACGACCCCGCAACACGCTTTGTGACGTCAGAAAGCATTGTGACGCACTTTACTGAATAGGTAAAATAGTAAAACCAGCAATTTTTACTATTTTGATCTATCTTCAGACTGCAATTACATTTTTTTATCCTAAAATCTTCACACTGCAATTACAATTCGCTGCAATCACATATAATCATGAAGTCTGCGTTAAAGGAACACGAGAGCGTCGCTTACCTCCTCCATCGACGAAACAAATCGATCGCACGTATCTCTCAGTGACGTCATGCGCGTGACGTAACGCTTCCAAGGTTGAAAATAGCACAAGAGGCGATAGTTTGTCACGTGACTTGCAGCCAGTCGCCTGAAGATGGCGCAAAAGAAGAACTTGTATTTAAATATAAACAAAGCTGTAAGTTCGTTAAAACTTACGTCAAGTTAAAAAGCGTAGGTTTGGCGGCTCCCATTGCCTCGAACTTCAGAAATATTTGGAGACAAAGCGGTTTCGTTTTAGCTTAAGGACAATAAACAAATAAATCGTTTTCTTGGAGAGCAAAACGATGAACAGTCTGTGAGATAAAACTTAGCGTTTTTGTGTCTCATCGGCTGGACCGAGAATCCGCAAACAGGAAGCCGCGTGGCAATGTTCACACGAATTCTATCAAGAAAGTTGCAAAAATTTCGGAAAAATAACCACAATCGCTAACAGTGCGATATTTGATTTTATTCGATTTAAAATATTTCGCAAAAAATCAAACCCACGCAACGCTTGGGTAACATTTTATGTGCGTGGTGACAAAATGTAATTAAGCTAGACCAGCGCTTTTTTAATTGGGTCACGATGGGAATGTGCGAAGTGAGACAAACGCATGTAGTCGAAACGCAAATCACAAACGTAAACGCGTTCTGTAAACTATGTTACCCCGGGATGACGAGCGCTTTTTCACAAGATAGCGCCATACGACTATATTTTTAATCCGAAAGCCATCTGGGCTACTACGCCAACGGCAGTGCACGCTGGATGTACAATAAAATTCTTTCTCAGCACAGGATCAGACACTAAGATCTTACAGAGTAGCATCGTCACTGCGCGAACTGATCGCCTAATCACTGGACAGGCCATTATCGTGATTTTTATCTCCACGACGGATTTCCTTACTCCGTCTCCCACCAGGCGTGGTTGGCTCGTCGTGACACATTTGGCCACAAGGCGCCTACGGGCCACGATGGTGACAGGGCTGCTGTTGTGTGCGGGTTCACGACATGAGATCTTATCTACACAAATGTCAGTTAATCACTCGCATCGCGAATAAAGTTATCAGCAATGTTCCCTGTAAGGTATGAAAATCCGCAGTACCACCAGACCACTTGCGCTGTGTAATCTCATTCTCGCACTTGCAACATTCCAACACCTTGGAAAAGTGCGAAGGCCAAAAGCTATTTGAATTAAATGTGTACTTTGTCCGTATTTTGATAAGATTTTGTACTTATTCTGATAATTCACAAAGTTCATAATTCATTTAGAACCATGCTAACTCAGCCTTTAAAATATTCAGGCTCACTAAAACAAACACTTCCTCGGTGTAAAATTTTCTTAGAGGCAACACTGGTCATCACGAAATGTGCATTCATTGATTTGTTTGGATTTCTCGTGGTGGAGCGCGAGGTCGGAAACCTGCACCAGTGTTAAGACGTGACACGAAACTCTATCCGTAAAATAGCAAAGCAGCGACTTCCACCCGTTTTTTCCTTCAAATGCGATGTTTCCAACATGGCGACGTATCCATTAGCAACCTTTTGCTGAGATTACGATTACGTAACGCGACGACCGCCGCACTTACCGGCGTTTCGCGATGTCGTCACAATGAGCCGCCCACACCCGCACTGATCGGCGCTGCAGCGATTTGACGAAATGCAGATCGGCGAGCTGCTTCTCCAGCAAGCGACGAGCGGTCGACTTCTTCCACAATCGAAAACAATCGCTGCACGTAACAAACGCACTGATTGTGTGCTTCTACTCGAGTCTGATAGTGACAATAATTGCGATTGTGACGTCACAAGCGTTCTGTGTTTATACGAAAAGCAGTTGGACAGACAACGCAATCTCTTCTTTGTGAAGCTGTCTACCTCGCGATGTGAAGGAACGAAGGGAACAGGCCAAAAAGCAGTTGACGAAGACCTAATTTCCCAAGTTTCCGGGAAAGTCTCAACAGAGTTGAAGGTGATCTTGCAAAGAAAGCACTGTGGCGCATTTTGAACCAAACATGGTAAAGAACCTAAATCTGCAACCTGCACAGCAAAAGTAGAGATGACTTCTTGAGACTACGCGGATAGCTTAGACATCACAAGACGCCTGTTTTGTGAATCTCCACCGTAAAGAAATTACGACTTTTCTTGGCACAACAGAAACCTCAGTAACATTTACGACGACGCTAATTATATTGAAGTATATGTCATTTCCATGAGAACAGTAGTTAACAAATGGGGGTACGCGTAAACTCTTGGGGAAGGCAAATTTGCTCCAAACGATACATGAATTTTTTCATAATTAAATTTTAAGGTAAAAGTACAATAATTATATAGGTATATTTCTTATTGTTGTGCTAATGATTACAGTCAAGGGGTACTGGATAGACAAAATATTGCTCTCGAAAAAGGTTGAGATCACTTCACACCACAGCGTGGTTCCGCATAACTCTCCATAGTCGAGTCATTACTGACTTCGACACTTCAGCAGATAGTTGCGATGATATGGTGGCAGTACCTGTTTCATCAGCACAGGAAAACGACTGAACGACCACTCACCTCACAATCAAGCTTCGCCTACATCACAATCAAGCATTACTTACCTCACAGTCAAGCTTCGCTTACCTCACAATCAAGCTTTGTTTCTTTCGGGCGTTCAGCAGCACTTTCGTCTCATTCGTCCAAACCACCCAACAGCTTCTTATTAAATTCATCAGCTTCAGTTCTCGCGCAAACGATGATTGGCGCCGCCGAAGGCCCTTCAGCAGCCCGGCCTCGTGCCTCCATTTCCTGACAGCGGATCGCTTGACCTGCGCGTTGCGAAAATGTCCCGTAACGGAGAGAGAGATTCACAGCAAGCGCGCCAGCTCTTGTTTGGTCAGTTTCGAGGCAAGTTCGTTCGTGTTGCCAGTTGTGTTTCTTTGTTGTTTGTTTTTTTTTAAGTCACGACACCAACGTGAATAGCCCAAACCGGTGATTATCAACTTGTGGTACGCAGACCACTAGGTGGCATGCGAGCAGCTTCCGGGTATCGAATAAGGTGGAGTCCCTCTAGTTCCTAAGTCTTATCTTTGCAACTGCCGCGAATTGCAAGTTTCTTTGCCATATTTTAATCATCCTACATAATTACCCACGGCTACATAAGTTAAACAGTTGTAGTTTTGAAATAAATTACTAAAATTAGCCGCCATTTTCGCCTGCGCGTTTGCGACAAAACTATTGGTATAAGGGAACAAGGGCAAGAGAAAATTTTGCAATATTTCGCATCACAAAAGCGGGCCGCATTGTTGTTTTCGTTCATCTTCGCCAGACACCCGCACAGATTCTTACCAAACTGCTTTCTTGTGTAGTAGCTTTAGTAACTAGTGCTGGCTAGGCTGCTGATGAAGCTGTCAAAAATGTTTATTAACCTTTTCTGATTACTATTTCTTCAACTTACAATCATTTATTACTTGATCTGGTTTTGGTTTATTTTCGGACGAGCTTGTGGCGGAGAATCAGTTGCGACTCCATCGTCAAATTAATTTTTTGTTATTTCATTTGTCCGTTTGAGCAAATCTTAAACAGCTTCTATCAAACAAAGACATATTATGAGCAAATAAAGTCCTTTCCAGAAACAGGCAGCGACCGGCCACCAGGTGGCAGGCGATCAGAAAAAGACGGAGGACCACTGGGTCTCAAACCGGACAGCGGCCAAACCAGGCACGCATGCATCGGACAAACCTTCACGTCTCCGGCAGCTTTCGCGTTTGCTGTCGCGAACGCCGACCGCCTCCAGCGCCGAAAGGATCGTTTCAGTGACCGGACTCGGAAGGCGTGGTGAGCCGCGAGGCGCTGACTTCGGCGCACAGCACTTTCGACTGCAAACAGATCAAGCAAATATGTCGTGAGGCGAGTCGAACCAGCTCTCTTACTGTGTCAACTTCAACACTTAAGGTAGAACGCGCCCTATACGCGCATGCACGCGTTCCCTAAAGCATTGGTTATCATATGGGAGTGCGCGTACCAGTACGCAAAGGTGCTCCAAGGAGTCCACGTATTTTTGAAGTGTCTTCATGATGAAATTTTAACAAAAAAAGACAATATTTATAGGCAAATTTCTAATTACTGGGTTCTTGATTACAGTCAAGGGGTACCTGATAGACAATATTGTCTTAAGCGTAAATCACTATCAAACTTTGAGAACCATTGCTCTAAAGTAATTTAATCTTTAAGTTGATCAAAACACCAAGTGGGAAAACGAACAGGTTTTTTTCTCACTGTCTGATGAAACGTGTTTGACGTTTTGTTTCAAAAGTGAAATGCCTGTTGCAGCTAAAGCTTAACGAAACTTCGCGATTAATTCAACAGTGTTTCAAGGGGAGAATCTTACAGAGGAACACATGTACACATTTTTGGCGATGAACTACTGTCCCAAACTATTCTACATCATGTAAACTCGAAAATACCGCTGAAACGAAAAAAGCAGCAACAGAGAAAGGAGTAAAATGATAGAAGCTTTTTATTGAAACTCACCTACAAGCCTTTTTAATCTAGTTATACGTGATATCAAGACTTGATAAAACATGATGACAATAAACAGATTTTCAGCGGTTTTGTTTGCTTCAAAAGCAAAAGCAAACAAAAAACAACTAATTGCCTGTTCACAGGATTTTAACACGGTGCGTTCAGAATCTCAGCGTCAAGAAAATAAGTCATCTGCAGATGTTCGTCACGTGACCACTCACCGGTAAAAACACACCATATTCGGAGAACCCTGCGCTTGAGCAGCACCGTGTGGAAGATGCCAGCCATGTTTTCGACATCGCGATCTTCGAATCTCAGCTTCCATTCACAGAAACACTGCAAGTAGGTGTGACAGGGAAACTAACGCGAAAATGCAGACAAAAATTTGCGAAAGCAGACGAAAAGTTCCGAAACAACGCGAAACAATCGACGCGATGCGATGTAAGAGAATCCGTTTCGAAAACGCAACTCGTCTTTTTTTCATCGTGAGTCTATCTTTCTCGAGCTCGCAGCAGAACGAAACACCAGCCTTGTTGCCATTGACTCGCCAACAGTGTAGCACTCACTGCCGAAGCAGCTGCGTGGACCGGCGTAGAGTAAGCGGGAATGGGCGCTGTAGACCACTCGTGACTCTCTAAAGCAGGGGTGCACAGCCTGGCTGCCTTCGATAAAAATTGATGCGGCCGTGCACATGATTATGTAATTTAAAATATAGAAGTTATGGTGGCGGTGCATTATTGAAAACTCTTTGTCTGCTGTATGAGTATACAGTACTGAGCAGAAAGAAGGCCAAACAAACGTGTGGAAGCAGCGTAAGCTCAGTGTGTGCAAGCAGAACAGATGCAAAGCAAAATTTAAAATATCTTGAACGCACTGGCGGCCGTATTTCATAAAAGCAAACGTAAAACGTAATGCGGCCGGCAACAGCGAAAAGGCTGTTCAGCCCTGCTCTAAAGGCAGCATTTCTTGAACATTTGTAGGTCACGGACCCCTGGCATCCTAATAAAGGTCACGGACCCTTCTAGACGAAATGTTGCAATAAACATTTCAATTTAGGTCTTAATCATCGTAATAGTAACCGAAGTATCTGCAAAGCGTATTAACCCTCTTGATATGTCAGAGCAAACCATATTAGCCCCTTAAATCACCTTCACGGGCTCCTAGGGGTCCACGTACCCCAGCTTAAGAATCCGTACTCCAAAGGAAGTACAAGCCAGTGTAATTCTTTTCACAACAACATTGACTTTTGCTGCAAGCACTGCAAGCAAGGAGATTTGCATCGCATACCTTGATTGAATCCTTGCGAAGAAAGAAGTTGCATAGAACCTATCATGTTGCTTTGGCAGTTATTATGATTGTTACGCTTCGTTAATATTACTGTTACGCTCCAGTACACTTCCATTTGTCTTGTACCGGAATTGTGCAGGGATTGGCCAAAAATTTTTGGGCGCGGCAATGCGACGAATAGAAGCAAGTTTCGTAAAAAGGTGAATAAGTTCCTTCGCCGGAACGTGGGCGGTGCGCAGGAATTCCGTTATTGCGTCACAGTAAATAACAAAACACCATCAGCTCGCGCGCACACGCCTCGCCACACCTTAAAAAGACTGCGTTTCTTCAGCTTCGTTTCAAATCGTTGGAGAAGAAGCTTTTGCTGCAGACGTTGCCTCCACGTCGTGAAAACGCGTTGAGTTCGTGACGCTTGTTTGGACAGGCACCTGGCCACAGGCAAAGGTAGTTATTCCGCGCTATTTGGCGTCTACAAGTCTTTTACATCTTACGGAAATGATAAAAACAATGCTTTACTGCAAAGGAAAGACAGTATTATATGACACTGCCTGTATCATGGAGCACAGTTTTACACCAGTACAAGGTATAGAGCATATCTAGAATAAAAAAAAAGGCTCGCAATCATGTGTTCGAATGAAGTTTCACGCAAGGCATTTGACGCATTGGAAAACGCAACAAAAACCAAAGCGATCGTAGGTTTTCACCAAGAAATGGCTGCGCCTCGCAAAACGATTTGCTCGCTTACTTAGATAAAAAAGAAACAAAAACTTTTCACCCAAATAAAGTCGGTAAAAACTTTTTGCTCAAACTAAAAATTAAATTTAGCCAAAGAGCGCGCAGCATCATGGAAGTTCTGAGAAGCTTGTGTGCGCGAAGTATGATGAACAAATTAATATTTTTATACCGGGTAAAACCAGGTGTCCACACAACTTTAGTGAAAGATTAATATAAAAGTTTGGTTTACCTTTTCCTAAATCGAAATTGACCAGGGTCAATTCAAGGTAATCCCGGTCTCGTTTAACACTGCGTTAGATTACTTCATGATAAACAAAGGTGTACGTGCAAGCCAAAGAAAAAAATTCAGTCAGGTTCACATTTACGCTTTCCCACCACTAGCAAAACACCAGTTTCCTCAGTAAGTGGCTGTTGATAAAACGACTAAACCAAGGCGTGGCAACCTGGGAAGACAGAGAGAGAAAATGTACCTCTCTTGCCAAAGTTTAAGGAACTGCCGAGCGGTAACTGCGTCGTGACGCGCTTTTAACTGCTCGTCTCGCTCTCTGCACTTTTCAATCCAGTACTTCCATGCTGAAAAATAAACTTCGACGTTTGCCACTGATGCCTGGAATGAGCACTTCTCATCAAAAGTACCGGTGAATGAAAGCAAATCTGGCACAGACTTTTTGTATGTTTGGCATAAATAACGGACAGCAACACACTTTTCATTCCCATAGGCTTTGTTCAAATAGCTTAAAACAAAGCGTTTTGGATCATTTTCGGTGCGTTTCGCAGAAATAGCCAAGTTCTCCAGTAAAAAAAGGACAAAAAAACAACCTACAAATGATCAAATTGCAAAATATTTTATCGAAACTTTCAACGTTTTATTCACGACTTTTTACTTGAAAGAGCACTCGCATTCTCCTCAACTGACACAACTAATGCGTCGCAGCTCACACTCATCATCGAAGGTTCTCTGGTTTCCAAATCAAACCCACAACAAAAAATTTTAAAAAGTCAGTAAAGATGTAACTCCGAAGTCGTAGCAGTCAATTCTAGTAAGTTGCATGAGCGCAAAATTTATGGAAAAGGTCTTACCTGAGAAACCAGTGCCTAACAGATGGAAGCGATGAAGTTCCGTCGCCTTGTATCTTTGTTTGAGCACATAGAACCTCCAGGCCAGGAAGTGGCGATTCAGCAAACTGCACTTTCTGTGAAGCAGCGCGCTGGAACCAAAGCAAGAAGTTAAAATCGGCCGACTTTTCAACGGTCGGCTTCAAAGAAAATCGAACAATCGCGGGCTGCTGATACAGGCACGCACGGGAACCAAAGTCAATTCTTACCAAATGAGCTTTTTCTTTTCTAGTAATTTTACTTTCGCGCTGATGCGAGCAGTCCTTCGCCATCTTTGAAATAGTCTGCAAACAACATAAACAAAACTATCGTACGGTGTTAAACAAAAACATTAGGAACCTTTTTCTGCGTTTGCCAAAGCTTAACAGCAGACGTGACGAGTTAATTTCGAAAATGCTTTCTTGTGTTTTTTCGCTTGCTCCACGCTATTTCATGACATCTGTTACAACCCGATCCATTGCTGCTCATGCACGTATGCTCGAAATGCGTGAATTTAAACCAGGGCTGCAGAGCTGGTACCAAAATTTCCGGTTCCGGGCGTCAAAATTTTTTCGCTCCAGCTCCAGAACAATTTGGTCCAAAAAATCAGAAAAAAAACATTGTATTACTTGCATAACTCGCTTGCCCCAAAAACTATACCTGTGGAACTGGAACCCAAATTTCAGGCTCCGGCTCCACCATTTCTGCAACAAACACAACATCCTTCCACGAAAAAAGTTATCAGTGCAGTAAAAAGAAAACTTGTAAGCAAACCTGAATTTCGTCAGCAATTCCACACGTTCGGAATGATCGCGATCCTTCAAGACCCGATGCAGTCTCAACAAACGCAACGTGCTGCCAAGGGACAAGAAGCAGCTGCTGTCCTGTGACTGTGAAAGAAGGCTCGATTGCAGAACGTCTTCATCTTCATTGGTGACGTCTTCGTATTCTGAGCCATCGCTGCGTTCTCCGTCAGCGCATTGGCTCATTCTGTCCAAAGATGACTTCAACGTGTCGTTCAACTGCTCCAGTTTGAGCGGAATGCCAGTGGCGCACTCGTCGGCGAGGTCAAATATCGTGTTTGCTTTAAAAATTTCCTTACATTTAACTGACGTCGACGACGCCGTAGCAGCGTGTTGTTCAACTACGCCACTTTCAACTGCATTTTGACGGGCAGCAGCAGAGCTTACGGTCTGCTCTCGGCAGAAATGCTTCGCATTGCCAGCACGCTCGCTTGCAACAGCGGCCCGCTCGTGTGAATTACATCGTAACAGTTTCTTGTCAATTTCCAGACGGGATATTGACAACGAATCGCCATTATTTGCAGCAGTCTCTTCAAGGCGACCGCCACTGAGTGTCGAAACAGCCGCTAGGGCGAGTTTTGCGCCCAAGTCATTGCGCTGAAAGTGGCCTTTGCGAAACGTCGAGACGGCATTGAATGGCCGGTCACCAGAACATTCTTTTTCGGGAACAATTTGGGTTAAAACAAAATGATCGCGTTTAGAACGCGCGCTGTTCGTGCTTTTGACGCAATTGGCGCCTGTGAGCAATGTCCGATATTCACCATCGTTTTGACTGCAAACTTCCAATCCATTTTCGTCAGAAAAAAAAACTCCATTGACCTCAGGAGATCCTGGCTTTTGAAAAGACTTGACAGAATAGAAGTCAGTTTCTCCGTTCGCTCTTTCATGCTTAATAGGACGTGTTTTTGAAAGTGACGCAGCCAATTCTGCGTCACTCCGCTGTTGTGCCTCATCCATGTCTTCCTGTTTATTCAAGAATGAAACGTTGTGAATCACAGCAGGTGAGTGAACAGTTGAAGATAAATCTTCCCTAACCTTTGTGCCGCTCTTCTCATAATACACAGGAAATCCACTTTTCCAGTAATTGCCAGCCTTTTTTCGATGCAAAAATCCTGTTTTGTGAAAGCCACGCCCTTCAGAATTGTCATGCACAGAATGCAAATTACTACTTGGGGTCAGAAAAGGCGCAACTCTACCTGGTTGGCGCAGTGAAGATTTGCTCTGCTGATTCTTGAGAGACTGGGAAAAGTCTTTATTGTTATTTCCCGAACGAACTTGAACGTCATCAAGCGCTGCATTCCGCGATATATCGGCTCTGTATGAAGAAAAAGCACAGCAGCCATCGGTAGACTCAACTGCGAGAAGATTTCTCCAAGTCAAACCGCTTTCCGTTTCAGCTGTGTTGTCATGCAGCTCTGGCCGACGTTTGAGAAAATCGTAAGTTTTTGGCAGATTTGCCTTTTTCACATGGTCCTTCACAGGGTAGTCAAGTTCTTTTCCAACCTTCTTACGACACATCGACTGATCTTCCGCACGGTGAAGCAGATTGTGACCATTTCTTAAATCCTGTTTATCATGCACATACTTATAAAGAGCAGGTGAACACAGAACGTTGGTTTGTCTGTAAGTGATTTTTAAAGACTTTGCTTCTTCTATTGACAAGTTCTGTTGTTCATCATCATTGCCATGTACCTCCTCAAAATTGCGTTGTTTTCTTAATAAGTTTTTTGTAGACATATTTATCGCTAGAACGCCCAAGCCATGGCTTAGCAAAGTCAGCTACCCTACTGTACAAAATATATTGGCGTTAAGAAGTCATATTGTTAACAGCACATGCTAAGAAAGTTCGATCATGTGTAAAAATCAGAACTCGGTTGTTTTGGCATTGCCACAGCAACTGCAGAAGACTCCATGCAAGTTACTTTATCAAATTGTACCGTCCCTAGCTCCACCAGCAAACGCCTAGCATCAAGCAATGTGACAGAAACCTCTGGTTAGTAAAGATGTGGTGAACACTGGTTAAAAGTTGAGCCTTCACCTAGTCAGCTCAAGAGCAGGCTCAACTACCAAGTCAACCAACCAGGGCAACTAAACAGTTTTGCTCCAGAAAGTCTGAAACACTAGTCTGGAAGCCTCAGAAGATTGAACCTTTATCAGTGAACTACTAATGGACAGCTAAACAATTAACTTGTAGGAACAATACTCTTTTCTCTTGCACATTAAGCCAAGAAATGTAAGAAATATAAATTGGAACCACCAACTTAAGCAGGTTTTATCATCCTAAACATTCAAGCGAGTCTGGTCTTGATTTTTCTCTTACCATGATTTTTCTCTTAAAGACAGCACTACATCTGCATCGAATGTACAATCTTGCTAAGATTGCCAGCAATGGCAATGTTACTAAATGCCCAAGTTTCAGTCAAGGTAAAATCTAATGCACAACCAAATGTCTAGCATCTTCTGTAGCTTTCACACACTCAACTCCAATTACACCACTCACATATCTCCAATACAGTCGAGCACATTATTCCTAGCTATTCCTAAAATTAGCATGACATCACAACCGAAATTCCGAAACTATGTTTAGCATATTTTAGGTTTTTGACAGACATCCAATGCATAGCTCAATTACTCAGCATAAAGTAAGCACATTGAACTTATCTAAGGAAACATGTGAATTGCAAAAATGCAGTTATCTCTAGTAGTGCTGATCAAAGGGCACAGCCCACGCTTGGAGACCACAAATACTTATTTCTATAGCACTTCATCTCCAGCAACAAGCTGTGAAGAGCACTTCATGGATAATTATCTACAAAACAAATAAACTGAGCAATAGTCTTTCCCCGAAAAGGCTGCACTTGAGAACAACAACCACTTTGCCATCTTAACACACAGGACTGCCACATTGTAACTGGTGTACAATAGGTGTGAATCATGACACCACAATCATGCACCACACTAATATAAGTAACATGTCATACAATCAATTATTTTTTGCTAATTATGTTTGCTACAATGGTTTGAGAAACTCAGAACTGACTTCTAAGGTTGCAAGGGCTACAAACATCTATTACATAGACTTTTCAAAGATTTTCAACCTTTTTCTTATATATATAGATGGTTTTGGCTTTGATGATAGGGGATTTAACTCATTTTCTACGTTGATGCACTTCACAGAGTCGAGGATGTCTGCTAAGTAGGTGAAATATTCCATGCAAGCTGGTGTACTGTATATTCAGTTTATCATCATAGTGGCAGATTCTTTGCTGGGAAAAAGCTCTTTTCCACAGATATTGATCATTAATAAACAATTATGTTCAATCATGGGCAATAACATGTAGTTATATGAATGCATTTTTGTATTTCAACTAGAAAGACTTGATCTATGACAAATTCAATTTTTAAATATAACTTTATTGGTAAAAATTTGAAAAAAAACAAGTTCTCCAAAGGTTAATGATGCAGTTTTGTGGAACTTTTTCACAATTTATGTTGTCAGTTTCCATGTTATGAATGTGAATTGTTATCTTGCTTTCATCTACAGGATACAAACAGTTCATTTTTCATCATTAACCATAGAGCAAATTAGACATTTTTGGTTTGTTTACACATTACTTTGAAACAATGAATTTCTTTCAGTGCTTAGTAAAATTTAATACCAATGATCATAGCTGACTTCAGTCATGTCTCATGCTGCAACAAAAGTTATTAAGGCAAGGCTAGGCTCACACATGTTAACATTACGCTGTGGAGGTTGGTAGGTAAACTTCAAAGGTTTTAGCTAGCTATTCTACTAAGATGTGCCAGTAAGTAGATCATCAAGTGTTTACACTACAGGTTCACAAATTTTTTCAGGAACAAAAATGTAACTAGCACAACATAAATCATGTATTTAAAGGTTGTTTACATATGGCAATAAAAAGGCCTTCACCATTGCAAAGGTGTTGCCTGCAAATACCAACTGACACCTACCCTGTGATGTGTTGTTACTCACCAAATTCATTTGCTTGTGTTTTTTGGCTAATCGTAGCCAAACACATAAAAAACGGGAACTTTCATGGCATTTGTCAGAATAGCATGAAACCAGCACAGGCAGGTTTTGTTGTGGTGCAGTAGACATGCTGAAAGTAAAGCATTTCAGCTTGTGGTAAAATTTAACAGAAAGTAACCCATAACATTAAGGGAAAGCTTGAAGTTATGTCTACTCTGATTCACTCTATAGCACTTCTGTTCAAACCATAACCTTGAACCACAAAGTCATGATTTGAAAAGAGAGTTCCAGAACCCAGGTCCACTAGAACTCTCACAGAGAGAATGAGCATGACATGATATCAGCTACAATGACACTACCTGAATTTCCATCACCCTTTCTTTACACAAGTTTCAATACTGTGCAGTTTTGCCAGAAAACATATGTTTCACATGTAGCCTAGTAAGCAGAAAGTTATGATTGTACAAGTATATATTTGCAGCATCTACAACTTTCTCAACTAAGCACTTCTTGGTTATGTGTACTACTACTGATTTACAATGTGTTTCCTGTTTTTATATTGCATTTAACCTTTTTGTTTATCTTCCAATTGCATTAGTTGTTGAAAATGTATTGATATAAATAAAATGATCACATCATTCTATTGTCCAAATCAAACTTTTTCCTGGTCTAAACAAAACTCTTTTAATATAATGTTATGGTTGCCAAGCAATATCCAAAATGTTTATATGTATGTTATTACCCTTAGCACTTACCATGTATATCAGGGGTTGGGAACCTATGGCTCGCGAGCCAGATGTGGCTCTTTTGATGACGGCATCTGCCACGTTTGATATTTTCTTAACACGATTGTTACGAATGAAACTTTTTCTGTAATTTCCATCTACCAGACGACAAAGCCATCAAGAACATCATGAAGCGCCAGAAGTCGCATTAACAGTAAGAAGCATGCTACTAAAGAAAAAATTTAGACATTTACCATTGTTTAAAATGGTTGGTTTGCTTAAAAATGCACATGTTAGTTAGTAAATTAGTTACATTAAGTGTTGAAAAACATAGGTGAAGGAGCAGGCAAATTTTTGGGGGTACGAAGGATTTTTGCCCAAATTCCCCAAACTTGCTTGAAAAATACTCCAAAGAAAATGACCTTCAAAAAACGACTGCATTTCTTTTCATGCTGGGCGCATTTTTTCAAATCAAAGCACTTCAAGCATCATTTTTGCCCATATTTTCCCCAAACTTGCCCAAATTTGTTCTAACTTCACTTGCCCAAAAAGAACTAAATAAAAACACGACCTCCAAAAAATGCTATTTTTGTAAAATCAAAGCACATACAGCGATTTTGCGAAGGTATTCACACATTTTGCCCATATTTCCCCACAGATTTTGCCTGGATTTTCACCAAATCAAAAGTTTTGGAAGAGCACTTGCAACCCCGCCTCCTACACCAATGTTGAAAAATGTTATATCATATATGGATCTCACGGAAATACAATTAAAAATATATAGGTTTCATGGCTCCCTTAGCCAAAAAGGTTCCCGACCCCTGATGTACATTATTATGTACATTAGAACTGCACTACTGTACATGTACATTGAAGTATTACCATGGTTCCATTGCACACAGACACACCCACGCCCAAAATGTTAATAATTTGATTTATGTTCACACAGCTGTCAACTGAGGAGAAAATTGACACAAGTTCAGTAGGCCAGTTCAAACAAAGCAAGCTAAATATCTCATTAGGCCTACTTAATCTTATAAGTGATGACATATAAGCTTACCTTGAAATTCTGTTAACAAGGCTCTAACCAAGCAAACTTGTACACATAGTACTCTCTAATAAACCATCGATCATACATTCTTGGACTAGCTTATGTTATTGTTGACTATGTAATGATTAATAATAATCCATAACTACTCCAAGTTGTAATTCCCCTCTGCACTACCAATGCGGTGACCATAGAAGCAATTAATAATACACTGTAAAATGATTACACTTATAGTGTAGTGTGTAGCCTAGTAGCATACTGCTGTACACCTAGTCTACTACTAACTTTAAGCAGTGGTCAGGTTTAGGCTGCTTGCTGTTGCTCAGAAAGCACTGCTAAGTTTGAACATCTGGACCCATGATCATCATCATGACTTGGTTACTTTTTTCATCACCTACAACAACTATAACTGAGCCAATCTCTTATACAATATAAGCAACGCCCCTACCGCGGTACGAATCAATTTATGAAATTTTTCCTGCTCGCGCGAGGTCAAGGTCTTCGAATTGGGGTAAGGGACAAAAACGAAGAATATCACCCGATAACTTATTTTATACTGTAGCGCCTTTCGTTCATCCAAGCATCGTCTCCGCAGCGAAAAAAAAGATGTCAAAAACTACATCACTTAGCTTCAATCTATCCAGGTGCAATTTCAACCATGCTGAAAGTAATGTTACCAGTAGATGCAGTACACTTTTATAAAGCAATATCATCGAGACATCGCAATAGCCAATAGCTCAAAACAATAACACCAGCCAAACTCCCACTCTCACACCCTTCGCATCATCACAACTCGCATCTTTTTAAACTTTTGTTGTGATAAGCTGCGATGATGTTACCACCAAAACGAATCACTGTTTTTGAATAATGTTAGTGCTATCCGGGCCGCACTGAGCGATTGCAGCCGATAAATGAAATCCTTTAGTAATTTTTGATCAACACATTTTCGAAACGATGCAGTTATACAGCGGTAAACGACATGAACCTCTCCTTTCAAGCTATTGCAGATGGCAACGCAACGCCAACTTTCACGTGTTTACAAAATTCTCACACTGGCCAACTGTAAACACACCAGCGTCCACTAGAAGATCCAATTACAAATAACGATGCATTCTCAATTATTTACATGAAAGCCAATTCAAAAAATGCCGGGCGGTTTCCAGTGTAACCTTACATTAGAGCAGGGGTGCTCAACAGAGCGCACGCGTGCCCAACGTGGCTCGCCATAGGTTTGAAAATGACACCGAGTGATTTGGTAACCTTAAATTAGCGTTTATCATAATAATAATAATAATTTAAATCAACAATTCTATTTACACGCTATATTCTAAATGCCTATTGCCTATTTCTCCTTTGAAGCCATGAACCCAAATTTTTCAATTTTGGTACAAATCAGGGCAGATCCAGGGAGGGCGATTGGGGCGATGCAATAGACCCCCTAAAACCTATGAATGTAACATTATTCACTATGATATTGTACAATTCGGAAAACAGCTTCGCGATACAAAGCTATTTTGCCGTTTTGTCACAACAGTGTTGTGAAGTATATTTTACCTCTCTTAGCCTACAGCAGTGAATTCGTAATGAGACTTGACTACCAAACCAGAACCGTAGACATAAAGTCTTCAATAGGGGTCTTTACGTTCGTGCAGGGGGCTTGACATTGAAAATTTGATAACAATTGCACTGCTTTGTAGTGTTTCGCATTTCAATTTGGTGGGATCGGTGCATTGTTTGAGGGTGCTAATCCCACCGAAATCCCCCGACCCTCAGTGGCGACGGGACCGTACGTACCAAATACTGTATTACTAAAATCGCCTCCTCTAACATTACTGGCTGGATCAGCCCCTGGTGTAAATAAAACGTTTTCAAGGCACCGGATTTTCCGTATGTCAAATTCTTAGCTTATACATGTTTTTGTAAATAGTTGCTTGTGTAATAACGAAGTTCGCTTTTTTTCTATACCAGCATTTGACTGAATATGGTGTGGCACGGGACTAGATTAAAAGAAAAATTTTGGCACGCAAACCCATTTGGGTTGTGCACCCTTGCATTGAAGCCTACTATCTTGCGTGGTCGAGGCCTACTGTGTTTCTCAAATCTCAAACACAAGCTAAATTCACGCAACAGAGCACTTATCTTTCTACATTTTCGTAGAAAGAACCAGGCCCGTAACCACGGGCGGGTATTCCTCCACATTTTTGTGCCCCCCAATTTTTGTTGTGCCTAGAAAAAATGTTTTTGAACATAGAATAAAACCAAAAAATTTGACTCCCTAAAAACGTATTTGTTCCTCCCAAAATGTAAAACCTGGCTGAGGGCCTGGAAAGAACCAATGGTCATGCATTTTGTTTCTTGTAATGAACGGAGGTGATTGGTTTCAGAATCCTATGCAACAGGTAGGCCTACATTGACTTTTCATTCACTGCGAAGTGTTGTCTATAGCCTACGTGTCGTTCATCGCAAGGTAACTTTATTGGAAGTAATTCGAAGGTGTAGCGGAAAAATTTTGAAATGTCCTTCGATCACAATGCAGCATACAATCTCAGTTACAATGATGAGATGCGGTATTTCGCGTTAGCTTTTGATGAGGCATGTTTTGTTAGCAGGGGTGCAGTAGGTGTGTGCAGATGGGGAGCGAACGAGACAACGCCCCGGGCATCCAAAGAGTGATATTACAAAAAGTGCATTTTATTGGAATGCTGTAACACAGGGGTCGGGAACCTATGGCTCGCGAGCCACATGTGGCTCTTTGATGACGGCATCTGACTCGCTTGATATTTTCTTAACATGATTGTTACGAATGAAACTTTTTCTGTAATTTTCCTACAAATTCGTCAGCAACACCATGCAGCACCAGAAGTAGCATTAACAGTAAGAAGCAGGTTATTAAAGAGAAAATTCTGACATTTGTCATTGTTTAAAATTGTTGATTTTGCTTAAAAATGCACACGTTAATTAATAAGTTAGTTGCATTAAGTGTTAAAATATTATATGGCTCTCATGGAAATACAATTAAAAATATGTAGGTTTCATGGCTCCCTCAGCCAAAAAGGTTCCCGACCCCTGCTGTAACAGTATGCTTTGTAACACATGCTGTAACTTACCTGAGGGAAGCTTGCAAGTGTAGCCTATGTTACGTGGCCCGAGAAAGAGATAAAGTGCTGACATCGCCACCTTAACCAAAGGCCTTACACCCTATATCAATGCGACTCAATTGTTTTAAGAAAGGGTCCAGTTACAAATTTCAAAAATATTCGAGGTCCGGTCACTTCCATAAAATCATGCAAATGTGACATGTCTTGGATTTTTCTAACAAAAAAACATCCGAGAATTTGATGCGATTATGTATAGATATACAAAACCCGGTAAATAGATATAGGCCTACAGATATTAAGAAAAGTTGTCAGCGTTACTCATTGTTCTGCTGGTGGGAGTAATGGCATTTTGTGCTCCTTGGCAGTTACCTAAATTTTTGTTCCAAGGTAGTGACAGTGAGTAGAAGGTAATGCTGAAGGTTTTATTCGTCATGCAGATGCGAAACTTGTTCTTTATGAACTTCTTTTTTGAAAGCGCGAACTGTCAGCAGTTAGTGGCGTAACTAGAAGCCAGGAGGGAAAACGTAGCTGAAAGGGGTCCACTGGCCACTGTAGGTGAGTTAGTAGCAACACTCAGAAATAAAAGTGAGAAATGAGGGTGAATCTGGATGTGCATGACTGTACTACTAAAACCCTAAATCACCGAAAAATACTTCGAAAAACGCAAAAAAAACTACTGAAAACCAAAACAATACTAAAACCGAAGTATATGCTAAGTTGGAGCACGAGTTTTACATTTACTGTAACTTGCAAGAGGGGGTCATTCACCCCTCTGGCAGCAGCAGGTAGACCGAAACATAGTAAGAATTTCCACTGACAAATTGCGAAAGGTCGAAAAATTTTTTGGAGATACTTTCCTTTGACAAGAAGTTCTCAGGTGTGCCATCAAAAAATATTTCTTTCGCTTCTACCTTCTATTGGAATTCAATTAATTCCAGATTAATTTTGGCTGCTTCCACACCAGTGGTGTCAAACTGCCGGAGCTCCGCTCCGCCACCTTCATCAGTGAATGACGGGTCGTTGCCTACAAATATCAGCGAAGATGCTCAGCAGAGCTCCGGCACTTATAAAATTTCCACTCCATATTTGGTTCACACATGCGCATTTGTCTTTTGCTTCAGATGGGAATTCGGTAATGTCTGTCACAGAAAAGGGTTTTGAGGAAAGAGCAGCTACTGTTTTCGAAGAGAAAAGACGCCAAACTGCGGAAATGTCGATAATCAATTTTTCAATAAATTGAAAATATCTGGAATCTTCTTGCTTTTACTTTCTCTAAATGCCTCGGTAAATTACTAAGTTCGGTTTGAATGACATATTTGAAAATATGAAACTTTTTCTGAAAAGGACGAGCAGTATTGATCAAATCAAGAGTAGTATGTTTCTCTCCTTGCAGTTTTGCATTCAAGTCGTTGAGGTCTTACACTATGTCAGCCAAAAATCCAACAGTTTCCCATATTCCCTAAAAAAGCTGAAAATGCCTTAGCTTCTCTTCACATTTGGTTGACTTCCTGTAAAAAAACAAAAGGAAAAAATATCTGCAAAACTCTTCCCTTACTCAAGCATCTTTCATAATTGTGCACAAGTAAATTTGTATAATTACATTATTTACGGAAAGAAAAGGTTTCATCGCTATTTTCTAGCCTTGAATCCACTATTTCCACCAGGATATACATTGTAGTGACGAGCTATTATTGAACAATTATGACGAAACAATTACTTTGTACCAGATAAACGTAACAAGCCCAACTCAAGTGTGCGCTGCAATGTAGCTGATCAACTGCCTGATCGACAATCATTTAAATACAGTTGGCGAGAAGTTATGCTTTAGAAGCACGACCAAAAGAGCAACATTTTGTGATAAAAACTTCTGAATATAGAGTACATCGTTAAGAGGCTGACGAGGTCCGGCCGTCACCATCCAAAGGGCCGGATTCGGACCGCGGTCCGCCATTTGAGTAGCCCTGCCCTATATCTTACCCACTTCGTAGGCTGGTCTATTCCTGCTCGTATAGTTAATCCGCGACTTGTCTTCAAAATATATCTCGATTCTCTTTAGAGCAGTGGTTCTCAAACTTTTCTGCACGTTGACCCCCAATTAAAGTATACAATTTTCTGTAGACCCCGTGGCCTCGCGGCAGCGCAACAGTTACTGATAAGAAGAAAGTATGTGTCAAGATCAGGTTTTTTCAAAGGTGATTCAGGGACCCGATTCGGGTCCCTAGAATCAGCGAAAATTATCATCGGGTTCCTAGAATCAGAGAAAATCGGGTCCCTAGAATAATAGAAATCGGGTCCCTATAGGTCAGGGGTGACGAACCTATTTGCTATCGCGGGCCATTTTGTCAGTTACCGCTGAGTAAGCGGGCCGCAAACTTTTTAGTCATACTATGAAACCTGTTAAAAACGAAAAAAATTGTTCATCAACAGAAACAAGATTAGAAGCAGGTCAAAGAAAGTTCAAGACTGCTGCTGGTCTCGCTTGAATATTTCGCGGGCCGCACGAAGTTCTTTTGCGGGCCGCATGTTCGTCACCCCTGCTATAGGTCCATACCGGGTACCTAACATTTTCCTTAAAAAAAAACTGGTCAAAATAAATGTGAATACTTTTTACTTGGAACGCATGATAAAATATTACACAATGCAAAAATATGCTTAGAACTACAGATGTAAGCATAACATAAACCATTTGCTGTCAGTGCAGCACACCATTTTCTTCACTTTCAACTTCATTAATGAGAAGGATGTGCCTTATAGGACTCAATAACCACACGGAGGTTATCACTCGGTTTTCAACCATTGTTCTCCGTCCTACTGCGTAGCCTGTTGCTGTACTACCACCAGCAGTGTTGCCAATCTTGTTACGGAAAAGTACTAGATTTCACGATTAAAAACACTAGGTTTACAAAAAAGCACTAGATTGCGAACTATTGATTAGTCTTCTACAGTAGTTCAATGCAAGTTAGCTGTACAAGCAAAAGGCAAACTTACACATAATGACAATTGCTAGAAAATGCGTTGCAATGCAAGATATTGCGCAACTCATTGTAAACCAGGGGCAAAGAAAACGGGAAATAGCCTCAACCCTTGTGTTTGTTTGTATAGGTCACTGAAACTTTTAACAGGTGACCACAGTGACTTCGTAGCGGTTTGGCTCAAAATGGATTATATACTCTTGTGTAATTTAAGATGTAATTACGTAGAATTCTTAGCAAATTACAATTGCACAAAATCAAAAAGCCTCAACTACAGTTACAATTACACAAGATTGTGTAATGAACTACATTCAGCTCACTCATAAAAAATCACTAGATAGCTATGAAAAACCACCAGAACACTAGATGAAATGCAAAAACACTAGATCTAGTGGAAAAACGCTAGGAGTGGCACCACTGACCACCAGTCTAACAACTGCGACGCATGCACTACAACAGGCCTGCACAACATACGGCCCGCGGGCCACATGCGGCCCGCGAGATCTTTTCTTGCGGCCCGCGAGAACTCAGTTGCAGAAAATGTTGCAAAAGCCCGATTCGGATAATTACTTGTCCTTTCAGAATTTCTTCCACACTATGACGAAATAG
>Ga0210059_1005109_pt1 | contig 21097 bp, 12 predicted proteins | sample Ectturendosymbi2_FD_188042 | JGI IMG/M metagenome (GOLD analysis project Ga0210059, IMG submission 188042) | Ecteinascidia turbinata endosymbiont from Florida, USA - Sample 2 (SPAdes) (version 2) | ecosystem: Host-associated > Tunicates > Ascidians > Unclassified | place: Key West, Florida...
CTGCTCCATCGACCAAGGCATCATTAGACTATTTTTTGTTTAATATATAGAAAGGTTAACTATTTCCCTATGACAATCTGGAAAGAGAAAAATGAATAAGGTCATCGATAAAGGTTTTAGAAGCTGCTGCTTTGTTTCAACAATTGTGAAACACCCTGTACATTCACGCCAATGTAATCGCCTTTACCGATTCGCGTAATATTTTCTAAAAACTTTCTCAAGTTGATTCTGTTCAAAAATGTTTTTCTCTATACTGCTTCGACTTCTATCAGGTTTAGAAAATTAAGAAACATTTCGTGGGCAGCACGAAGAATCACTGTCACATAAACGTGGCAGCATTAGCTTCATCCCAGTGCGATTGTTGCATGTGTGGATGAAACTTTTCCCGAAAAGGAAAAGCAAATTGTTTTGTCAATTACTCTGACCCGTGCAAATTGTCAATTACTCTGACCCGTGTTGTATTGGTTTTATGAATTGGTACATAAAGTCAAATGAATTAAAATTTGTCACGAACCTTAAAAAGCTTTTTTGTCGCAGTATATGGCGAAATAGTTACCCTTACATAGAACTATTTGATCACATTAACAGTATTTTTATCCTTATGCTTTTGATATTCTCTGACCTTCTAAATCAGGGGAATGCAACCCGTGGCCCGCGGGCCAAAAATAGCCCGGGAGTTGAAATTTTGTGGCGGGAGCTGAAATTTGAAATTTAGCCCGGGCGCTGAAAGTAATCATGAAATTTAGCCCGGGAGCTGAAAGTAGCTGAAATTTAGGGAGTTTGGGCCAAAAAAAGCCCTGCCAAAAATAAATTTAGGGCCAAAAATAGCCCGGGAACTGAAAGTAATCATTACGGTTTTTAAAGAGTATTGCCAATCTTCCGTTGGTGGCCAGCGAGTTGTCTCACCCGTAAAGCATGACACATGCAGGTGTGGCCCGTGGACCATATCTGATTACGTGCATTTGGTCCGGCACTGCTGCATGGTTACACACCCCTGTTCTAAATCATTCGCAGCATGTATACAGTATACATTATCAGCGCAGAACATCCCATGACACACAAACACAGCATGAAAAATCTTAGGCTGAATGCAGTATGCTTTTGCAGTGTCTTGAAAAATGTTTTAAAAAGCGTTGAATGTTTTTATGGTCGGTGTGAATCTGAGGTATGTTTCCAAGGAATTCTTAACAGTTGTCCTTGAAGAGCGTTTTAGTGAAAAAAGTTCTTGCGACACATGAAAACATATTTTAATCCAAAACATATTTTAATCCATAGTTGCAATAAAATGGTTTCAGTAAGATCTACACAAATTTCGGCCAATCTAACTTTACTTTTTAAGAGTTTGTTGGCACTACGGAGCATGTTTGATCATAAGTTGTCAAATCATCTTATTATGCTGCACATGTTTGTTTAAACAGGGGTCTCAAACTCAAAATACTTCGAGGACTAAATGATGACTTATAAACAGGGGTGTAGTGGGGTGGGAACGCATGGGAGGGGCGTTTCCACGCATTTTTTGGTGTGGGAACGCTTTTTGCACTACCGGTAACACGTTACTTGAAGATTTATATTTTTCATTTCAATTTCTACGTGTAGCGCCTGGAGCAGCATAAATGATTAAATGACAATTTATCTCGTGTATAGCACCGTAGCATGGTTGTGTAATTACTGTTTGTGACATCTATGCAATGGTATTTGCGTACTCCACGCGTCGTCTGATTGTTTGCATTTATCGTAACTCTGCTATCTTTGTTTTAGAGGAGTACTAGTCTTAAAGTTTTCAGCCCGTTGAGGAATGCGAAGTAGGTTACGGCTTGCCTGAGTGGATTGCGAGAACTAAAGGAGCTTTTTGCGTGTGAGGGCATCTGAGCAACATTTGGCATTAGAGTTCGGCTTTAACCTAAATGAGGGGTGAAGTGGGTTGGGAAAGCGGGGGAACGGCGTTCCCACACCTCATTTTTAGCAATTCACCCTGCTTATGAAGTCATCCGAGGGCCGTATTATCACGCTGGCGCAACAATGACGTACCTTACTACGAACAGATTTTACATCTTACTTCTTGCGAAAGGATTTTATTTGAATAAGAGCTGATGATGCCTACATCGTAGGCGAAAATATATACTCTGTAAGATCTTAAAGTGTCTGATTCTTTGCTGAGAAAGGATTTCTTTCCATAGATATTGTTCTTGCGAAAGGTGTCGTGATTTATAAGCAAATCATTTCTAGTCGTCTATACGTTGTTTTAAAAGGAACTTGATCACCCGGTGGCCGAGCACTTTTGCAAACCGGTGAATAAACTAAATAACTTAAATTTTAATTGTTTGAAAATTCCCAGTAAAACACCGTAGGCTGCACAAAATGCCCTCGCGGGCCACATGTGGCCGCGTGTTTAAGACCCCTGGTTCCAAGCAAGTTATGTGACATGCTGCAGTTCAACACTCCTTATAAAAGGATAGAAGATACCATTCCAGCATTCTTTGTCAAACGATAAACCCAAATTTTCCCTAACTGCAAACCAAGTATTTTGACATAAACTTCAATGTTTTCTAAGGTGTATTGACCAAAACAGTCTCTCAAATTTTTGTAAGGCCTTACAAAATACACTAAATCTTGCTTTATAACCATCTCGGAGTTCAGATGAAATAGTTGCGGTCTCTCAAAATGTCTTAACGGCCACCAAGGTCAAACCTTAATAAACTCTGCATACTCTGGGAGGCAGAGTACCGCAAATTTGCTCTCATCTGATTTCGAGCTGCAAAATACACTTTTTGTCTTTTTTCCTGATTTTATCAAAAAACCTTCAGTTAGATTCGTTTAGACTTGATTTCTGCACTCCTTTCGGGAGTGTCACGAGTGGTCTGCGGCGCTCATTTCCGCTTGCTTGCGCTGTGGGCCACACGGCTGCTTTCGCAGTGAATGCTGTACTGGTCGCGAATCAATGCAACACCGCGCGTGAAGTGCTCCTGCACCCAACCATCAACGCCAAGCACAAGGAAGAACACGTCGGAAGTACCGTTGTTCAAGTCTTCAGTCTGACCTGACCGGGGAATCGAAACCAGCCCACCAGCTTTCGTGGCGCGTGCCCAGCCAACTATAGGCCATTTTCAAGGAACTAAATGTTGGAACTATGTGCTAAAAGATCTTGTTAAGATGTCTGCAACGTTTAAAGTATAGGCCTTGTTGTAAGGCAGCTAACATGCAACACGCTCAAAAATACAGTATCTTGCTCACGAATGTCGTAGTGAGTGCAAGGTTTATTCAAACTAATCCTTGTATCTCACAATTTAAAATTATAAGTAAACTTAGGAATGAAGTAAAAAACACAATTTATTTACACGCTTGACTTAGTTGCAAACTTAAACAATTGTTGTTTCACTCAATAACACAGTTTGCTTGATGAAAAAAACAAGCAAGTCAGTGGCACCAATCAATGCAAAATTGATTGTGACAAAACAAAGAAAACGTTAGTGAAAACGAGGCAGAAACACAGCCAAAATTTGTAATTTTCGTATGTTATCTTACATACCAATTCAATAAAAGCGAACAATGCAAAAAGCGTTCACTTTGATGGCAATGTTGGTGGTAAGGTTATGTTTCCTTTTTCTTTATTTATTTTTTATCCCTCTGCCCCATGCCATGACAGACAATTTTAAATAAATAAATGATTTAACCTGTTTGTTGCATTTAAAAGTTTGTTGAAACTCGTTGCTTCTTTCAATTTTGCAAACAAACTGTTTTCTTGTGATACTGCACTGTACACGTATAAAGAATAGTCATATACTAGCTGGAACCACTATTTCCAAGTCAGGTGTGCTCTTGGAAAGGCATCCATCACGGAATGTCATTGTTTTTGTCTTGCAGCCTTAAACATATTCGGCAGCAGTTTGCGGTCGACCAGCTGGCTTTGAAGGCTTGTATGCGTAGCGGTAGTCATCGCCACTGTCTTCTTCATTCCCACAAGTGCAGCAAGCCATCAACGCCCCCGAAATCAGAGCGAGTCCCTGCAAAATGCATTTTGCGAAAATGTAAAAAAACTGACGGTATATGCCTGTTTGGTTGCCGAGTTTCTATACCAGTGTGAACATCAACCAAAATTGCATTTGATGATAATTCAAAAAAACCCACAAGTTTCACTAAGATCACATGGACAGTTGCACCAATTACGCAATTACTTTCAGCAAAGCAATCAGCTGACATCACATGTTCACTCTTATTCCGTTACATTTGCTGCAGATTCTGTTTTAAGCACTGTAACAAAGTTTTGGTTTCGTTTTAAAACTTCTTGAATTAAACCTGATTCAGATTGTTTAGCTTTGGAGTTTGCCAAAGGTTTAGTGAAAACAAACAGATAGCAAATCATAGCACATTTTTCTCTGTCTTTTTAGTCGTTATTGGTCAAAGTTACTGTGAAAAAAGGTTTAAATGGAACAGTTTTTACTTCTGATTGCGAAATTTCAGACAAAAACAGAGACAAATATTAGTGAGCTTGAATACAGAATAATAAGTGATGCAAAGTAACTGATCAGTAGACAAGGTTAAGCTTAGTTTGCGTAAGAGGAAAAAATGTTTTCAAACATTCAGCACGTTCTGAATTAAGTAGGCACTTAATAGGCACTCGATCTATTGAAATTAAAATGCAAACTTTTTCATCATGGCGTATTTTTGCAACTTTCCGTCAGTGAGTATGTTAACCTACGAACAGTCTTCTTATTTTATGTTCGTGTGTGTGGCAACAGATTTCGGAGGTTTGTATTTTCTTTGGCTATGCTTTTAACTGGGAATTTTCGTGCTTTTGGTCTCATATGATGCATATCTATATAGTGCATGGATAACAATCACAAACAATCGTTTTAGTTTATTCTGGTAATTTCGAATTCCTAAACAGTATTTGAATCCTTTTATAAAAAAAGCTAAACTCAACGCAACGGAATGTTCGTAGACACAAAAACGAGCTCAAAATACTGCAAAAAACTTCTTAGCAAATAAAAAGATGGGCTCCCATCAAGTTGCTGGAGAGAAGCTGCTTTGTAGACAGCAACTTGACTGTACATTGAAAAGTAAAACTTGTTTAAAGCTTTAAAATTATTTTTGTGAATTTTTTAGCTTGCCAAACTGGTTCAACTGGCAGTAGCATTCAGCTCAAGTGAAGCAAAACTATGAAAGAAATACAAAGTTTCAGTTCTGCAAAAAATGTAATGTAATTGAATTACCTGTTAAAAGAAGCCATTTTTGTGTATTTGTAAAAGCAAGCTTGCGAAAGTGTTGTTATCTTTAAAGCTTCATTAAGCGTACGACCAAGATTAAAGCAACCATGCAATTACAAGGTAGGTGATTGTCAACACGGCACTTTCCACTCATATAATACTCACAGAGGCAACCCAGCCTACGTACAACCCAGCACCGAACTCATAGGTGAAAGAAGCATTCGTGATCGTTTCTTGGTAAAACTCTTGGACTACGCCTGCTGCGTACCAGGACACACTCGCCAAAGTAAGAACACCTGCGTGTGTTACAAAAGCAATCGACATCTTATTCACTATTGCTCAACGATGCCTACCGACGCAATCCAGCCAACATAAAGAGCGGATCCGAATTCGTATTTGAAAGAAGCCTGTTGTATCCGTAAATCAAAGAAGTTGTACACAACGTCCGCTGCATACCACGAGACGGCGGCCAGGCACAGTGCTCCTGATTAAACATCAGAAAAAGATTGCAGATTTGCAATTAACGTGATTACATGCACACAGCGAAATAAACAGAAAACTGGCTCCTTAACGTTTAGAAACTTTGGTGCGATTTGATAAAAATGAATTAGGTAAAACGTTTCTGCAGCGTTTTGATTGTTGAAAGGCGTATTTCAGTTATTTGTGTTCCGATGAGACCAAATATTATTGCATGCGTACTTAACGTCTCATCTTGCAGTGAAATATTGCAGGAAGTGTAACTTCTGTTAGTAAATTCCAAGCAATGAGATTATGTACTTGGTCATGATTTAACGAATTAGCATCAAAGCTCCTTAGTTTTCAAACAAACTAATTTGTCACGTAAAATTGTACAACACAAAATTGAAAAAGTGCGGAACTATTGCGAAGAAAAAGTGCAAAATTGAAACAGCAAGCAAGTTCGTTAAAAACCACAGCACAACATGCGAACAGCTGCCGATAAAAACGATGCTGAAGTAAAACGATTTTGTTGTTCTGCAGAGAACAGCGACCTGTCATTTCAGAGAGTTCAGCAAATTATGTCCCCAACAAAAGCCCTGATTTTGGAAATCGCCGTAACATTCAACAGTGTGCCATTTTTGCACGTAACAAAATGGTCACGTACATACGTCAGCATTGTAAAAAGTAAAGCAAGAAACAAAAATTTCTTTTAGAGGACATGACCATCATTCCACTTCATTGTCATATGTTATATAACTTCTTTTCGTTAAAACAACACACCGAAATTAGCCAATCAGCAATATTAGGGAGCACAAAAGACAAGCACAAGGACAGATTATCATGAAGGTCAAACAATTATTGCACTCGCCCAATAAAGTCATACGATTGCAGAGATGTGGTTGGCTGCACGAATTCGCAGCACCACACACTTTAATTAAACACTTTTAATTCACACAGCACTGCCTCTGGCGACAATGTTTGAAACAAGACTTCTTAGAGAGTAGGGTTTATGTCGCGACAGTGGCTGAGTTGCTGGAGGCTAGAAAAAATAAATGAAAATACAACATTATTTTTTGCAATACCAGCAGTGGGCTTACACCATTTATGAAAACAGGGTTAGGTAATCGTTTCACCCTGCCCCGGGTAAAGCATTCTTACTTAAACTGCACATAGAAGGTTGCAACTTGGAAAATTAAATTATTTTTTGATGCAGCGTAAATCTGTCGGAATCATGAGATTCAAAATTTATTTAACTTTTCTTTATCACTACTTCAAAAGCATTTTGTGCTTCAAATCGGGAAGTAAAGAGTTGGCAACTGGCAACCCTTCTTCCTCATGAGGTAAAGCAAGTTTAAAAACTATGACATACAACTAGCGACATAGGATTTTCAATCAATAACGTGAAACAACATTTTATTAGAACGAAATGCCGACGTCGTACAGAAGAAAAACTTTTTCTTCTGAAATTTATTTAATCTTCAAATGTATGAAAGGCAAAACCGAACTGTGGCGGGCAGAGCACAAAACAAGTAAGAAATGCAAGAGATGAGAGTCACAAAGGACCTGCAAACGAGTCACGACGCAGGGCGAAATTGTGTTTTTCCGGCGAGTACATACAGCTTTCGAACTTTTTACATGTAAGAGGTCAAACAGAGAGTTGTCGTTTAACCTCATTAAAGAATTGTCATTTGATGACTTATTAGCAGTAAAATGTTTTTACACTTACTACACCAGCGAAATCAAATTACGCATTACCGTACGACAATTGATGCTTGGTATGTGCAAAAGAGTTGAACCGCTATTATTAAAAACGTCTATGAGGGCAAAACTCCAAGACAATCTTTAACTTAACCGTTCGAATTTTTGAAAAAAGGAAGTCAAATTGTTTCATAAGAAGACACTGCGGGCAGTGAAAATTTTGCTCTTCATCAAGTTCCCTGCACTCAAACGTAGCTTCATATATATGAGGCAGGATCAGGCATTTTCGTTGCTTTGTCGAAAGAAACTTTACGAACAATGTGACGCCTTTTAAAGAACTCATAATGCACGTCAAATAGCAATCACAGCATTTGCCCAATTCCAATATCCTATATTCTGCTTTTATCACTTCAACGTTGATAGGTTATTGCGCATTTATTACTTCAAAGTCGTAATGGAAAGAAAATTACTTCTAACAGTGAAATGTTTTAAGATAAAAAGTTAATATTTTGGAACGTTTTGGGTCGATTTCAAAATATTGCAAAATGCAGCAGATGCTTTTCAAAAGATCAGGGTAAAGGCCATTTTCGAAGTATCTGCTTAAACGTCTTTTTTTCACTGTACTCTTTTTCCAAAGTGGCTTCGACAATTTTCTCAACTTTTCCGCTTTTGCGCCGAAAACTCCAGTGTTTTTCTACACAACATAGAGTATTTTACCTGCAAGAATCATCAAAATGCCTCCACCCCTTCCAGACCACACCTTGCCTTTACTTCCTTCCATGACCCTGATGCAGTGTAAGCCTAGAGCTCCTGCCACCACCCCAGCCACAGCCGCTATCGTTGCAACGCACATCATTGCCCGTTGAGCTTGAAGGTCAGCTGTTTCGATTCAAGCCGAATTTGTTGTTGTGCAAGTCATCGCGAAGTTCGTCGATTGCAGCCAAAATGAAAAAGAAAATTACGATTGTGTGAGATGTTTGTCAGTGAGCAATGAACATCTGGCTTATAAGTACTTCATGTAAATTTGTTTGCTATAAGTTTGGAATTCGAAGTGTTTCTTCCACCTTCATCCAAACCTGTAAAACCTGCGAAGTGGTTATGGTGAAAAAGTCCTTGGGGCTCTGTAGGCTGTACCTGCGATAAACTCAAGAATACCAGCGGCCCTAGACGCCATTATCTTTTGTTTGCCACTTAAAGCAGCTGTGCAGCCGAGACCCAGTATTCCAGAGACCACTGCCAAAACGCTGAATAATGTAGAGATGCACATAATCGCTCGTAATGCTTGGATTTGTGCTGCAAAAAATAAACAAGAAGTAATTGTGACAACAGACAAAATTGGCGGAATATTTGTAGCTATAACGGTTGAAGAGGTTAGAAAGCTTTGCAATGGCACTAGTAGTCACGTTTTTGAATCACAAGCAAAATTATAAACAGACAATCCAGTTTGTGATTGAATTGCTGTTCAAACTATATAAGAATTATGTTCGGGTACACATTGAGAATGAATTAAAAAAGTAAGTGAACAAACGCGAAACTTCGTTAATGGATTTGCGTGATTTCTTAATTCTTGCTAACAAAGTGTTTGCACTGACGTAGACAAATGACTATACCCGGCACACGCCCTGGGTAAGTACTTATTGCAATGTTCGTCTTCTGTGATGTAATTATTTGTTCAACAAAGTGGAGTTTATGCAGTCATGACAACAGACTTTCGCCTAAATAAAAGCACTTCATTGAAAGGGTTTAGGCCAAAGCAAAACAACAGCCACCATTGGTAACATCAATTGCTATATACTGTACAACAAAACCCTACACTATGTGTATCAACCAGTTTAGCCTGAAATGTTTAATTCAAATGCCCGTGGTGTAAACGTTATTCAAAAAGGAGACTGAAGCAGGCATCACATAAAGCAGGGGTGCCCATCAGGTCCATCGCGATCGACCGGTCGATCGCCTAGTCTCAGCTGGTCGATCGCGCCTGATTTTACATTGAATTAACAAGATACGCGCCTGATTTTACATTGAATTAACAAGATATACTTAAAAAGAATATTTGTCACTTAATATTCCTTTTTGTTGCATTTTATGACATTTTCTACTTGTGACTTTATTACCTATCGGTTGATCGCGAGTTATCAGGAAATTTTCCAGTCAATCCCAGTCGAAGACAAGCTGGCCACCCCTGACATAAAATATCGGAGAACCTCCTAATACACATCGGGTGAAAATCTACACATGTTCATCAGCCAAGGTTGCTTTCCCAGGAGCTCCAAGGTAATTGAAAACATTCCAGCAATGCTCACGGGTGAAAAGTTGACAAGCGAAAGCAAAGAAACTCTAGACTAAAATTGAAATGAATAGATCAAAACACAATCTGCGGCATTAGTTGCTTGAATATAGATTTGTGTAAGTTTGAGTTGTCGCAAAAAAAGAAGCCAGAGCCCAGTCGTCTGATTCCTCAAAAGCTCTCAGCAAACCTAGAGCTTTCAAATAATTTAAATCGAAAATCAGGCTTGCAAGCAGGTGCAGTTTACGAAAGACACCACGAGAAAATTTGCACCCTCACCCTTAGTATGACAAAATGGTGCTGAAGCAAAGTGTAACTTGAAAGTTGAAGTTCATGAATTACAACTTTGCGCAGACTTTTTGAGGCTTTGCTAGTCAAAGATGGATCATTTGGTGGCAGTGAAGACGGTTGAATTGAGCGGTAATATGAAAACGGTTTCCAGATGGCGCCATGACATGTACGTTAATGATTAAACGTCTCGTAGGCAAGCCCCGAACGCGGTTCTCGTCATAAGGTCGTATTCATAAAATATGAATTCCCTAACTGGGCTGTTTGCGTCGAAGTGAATAAGTCGGACAACTTTTCTACTGTCAGATGTTAAAAAACAAATACTCGTAAACTACTTACTCAGGAACATTACGCCAACGATTGCCTGCGGACCTACAAGTTATATTTCGACAAAGGATTACGCGAAATGCTTCTGCGTTCGAAACCCACATGTGAACAGCTTTTTTTCTGTATTGCGTCATATCTATGTGACACTTCCATAACATCTATGTGGCATTTCCATTTTACTAGCAATCTCGTGATTGTACGTGAAAGGCGAACCACGAAACGTTCAAAGGACGCATATTAGTTTTGCTTATATGTTGTTATGAAGGCAAACCTTTCACGATTTGACTCTCATATTTATTTTTGATGAAAATGCTTTGCTTCAACACAACTGGAACTAAACTCGGTAACAGAGAAGAGAACATTTCCGGGCGAATATCGAAGCGCAGTTGAAAGTTTTACTCCGGCTACAGTTACGTTGAAAATATAACGTTGACGAAAAACCTAAAATATTTGTTATCACAGGCGTTTTTGTATTGAATCTGTTAATTCCTGCGGTTTTCTATGTACTAGTGACAATCTGCGGAAAAGAGTGAAAAGTTCAAAATATTTTTTGCAAAACATTTTATTTTTGCAAAAACTATTCATAGAGTTGCAAGATCATCTTCAATCTGTTTGCACTACAAGCAATGAGTTGTAAATTGTGTTGCACCGTTTTTTTTACCGATTTGCAGATTCACTCAAGCTGCACCCACTGGAAGTTAGATTTATGTGGCTGTTTTTTTTATAAAGCACCGAACAATTTTTAAAAGGGAAATCTTACTCCGCTAGGAAATTTCTCTATTGCTCTAACAGCGAACAAAGCAACGAAACAATCATAGAACAAAGACTTACGTTGCAATCCCAGGAATGATGTGTCGTATTGATCGCACTGAAACTGTCCTGGAAGGGGCGACGTGCACCTCACCCACAAGCCTTCCGATGCGTACAGCTGCAGAAAGTTGGCTTGGGACGACTCCACACTATTTCGCTTCCATTCGCGAAATATTGTGGTAAATAAAATCCCCACAGTTGCTATAACAGCCAAGCCAAGACCAAGGCTTCTGGCACTGCTGGACATAATTGCAAGATCGCCCTACTACACCTTGTTTTGCTAAGAGGTATTGATCAAAAACCACAATCTGCAAAAATCGTTTTCAAACTTCAGTATAGTTTCCGATGCTATTTCGTGATTGAGTCCAGAAAATGCATGAATAAACTGTTTACATTTCAGCACGCTGCACTACTTCAGTCAGAGCTAAAGCAACCGTATGGTTGGACTTTTCAAACTATTCCAAGCTATAAACTTTTCACTGCAAAAATGCCCGAGCTTTTTTCACGAATTTGCTCTTTTGTTGACTTGCGAGGAATTGAATTGAAAGTGAATCGCACCCGTATCAGCAAACAACCACGTGGAATTAAACAAATAGCAATATTCTTGCGAGCTGCTTAACAATTTTAGGGAAATGCGTTTGAATGTAAGAACTGAGCTATTCAGGTTTGTGTCGCAATGGTAGGGCAGTTTCCGTTTTGGAAATGTCATGGAGATTCACAACTGAGCATATATGTGTGCCACTGCGCCTTGTCTTGAGAATTGAACGTACCTCCTGAAATGTGAATTAAAGTTTTTTAAAATATTGTATTCAAGCTTAAGTCCAAGCTAAGTCAACGGTTTCAAATAAAAAGTGTAGAAAAGATTAAAATTTTGGTTGTCTCTTTTCTTACAAGCCATTCTTTGAAAAAACTCTTTTTAATTTGATAGCCTTACTTATACAATTTGTTGTCGGTGCATTCTCTTTGAAAATATCAGTTCACTTTGAACGATTTTACGCACAGGCACCGAATGAAGAAACTAATTGCAGTCCTAAGGTAGTAAATAACTGCATGCCCGAAGTATTTGAGTATCTGAAAGATTTTACAGTATCCATGCAAAAATAAAGATCACACGTTTTTCCGACATCCTGATAGAAAGCCACCTGCAGGGTTCAGCATCACAGGATCGTAAAGTAAGAGTTATAAAAACAGATCATTGCTCAGATGTAAAAGCTATCCGATAAAAGTAACCACAATTTGTCCCGTACACTCTTTATAGCACTGTATATCCTAAATGGATAGTGACAGAAGTTCAAATTGCGCTGGGCAATGCCACCATGATGCAGCGAAGTCCTCGATTTTTAGCAACCGTAGAATGACTGCATGGATCAATTACCGGATGAAACCAACTTAAAATTTTGGGAAAACTTTTCAGAACACTGGATGGACAATAAGAAACGCTGCATGCAATGATCTATGACATGTACCGTCAAGGTCTCATTGTGTTCTTCTCCTGTACCATGCTCAACATAATTTTTCCATCATAACTCCAGTCCTGGGAAAGCAACTGTTTAGGATTTGACACTGTTACTTTCAAAAAATAAATTTAGTATTTTCTGAAATTGAGATGAAACGTGTTTTAAATGAAGAGCATCTTCTGTAAAACTATAGTCTCAGGTTATGTCCCGGAAATAAATAAGTTGGACCCTAAAAATCATGAACTTGTTGTTCACTCAAAGGTGGCTCAGGAAACACAATATATACAAATTTTGATCAATATCGTTGTGCTGGTTGAACCTTATAATTTGAAACGCAAGTGCAAATATATTTGGATCAAAAATGTTTTGGCGTACAAACTGGATGTGATTATAAGGCATTTATTAAACAGCTTGTAGTCATTTATGCAACTACTTTTTTCCATTTGAGATATACTAATATATATGTTTACTTCACTACAAATTTTTAGGCATAATCACAATGAATGCAAAATTCTGGAAGGAAACTCAATTTAATCGTCTTGAGTTATAAGAGTAAATGCGCAAACAAATTCATCAAATCAAACTGAAACAATTTTCCTCATCATTCAAACGAGGTTATTGACAAATGCGATAGTGAATGTCACATTATATTTTTGTTAACAAAGTAAAATGACCCATTTTTTCTGAATGGGACAAAAAATTTTAAAATGTTATTTAATTTCTCTATATTAGAAATGCTTGAAAATTTGTTTGGCATGTTACCAATTCCATCATGATGCTTTAACACTGAATCACTGAATTTGTCAGGTTGGTATTTCATCCATAAATAAAAGTCGAAAATTCTACTAAAAGCGTCAGTTACGCCGTCGCTATTGTTTGCAATTTTGAAATGGGTTTGATTTTCTGAAAAAGATATTTTCCACGTTCAACATCGCGCTTTGTCGACACGATGGTATCTTGTGTAGAGTTCAATCTAGCGAAAAACTGGAGTAGAAGCGATGCAAAATTACTGTGAAAACTTTCGTTACAAATGTTTAAGCCAAAGCTTTACTCCAAAAAAGCATTGAAACATTTGGTTTCAATCTCGTTGTTTTCGATGTTTTTGGACCTGGCGATTTAATCATGTGTGAATATATTTATTTTTGTCAGCTTTGTCGATTGTACGTCATGATAAAACTATCAGCTTCAAGATAAAATTGGGAAATTGTAAGTAAACATTGTTAGCTGTGAATAAAGTTCAACGCTAAAAGTTGCTTTGCTTGGCTGTTAGAATAAGGGTTTATTGTCCTATCAACTGGAAAAATCGAGATAATATCCTGTAAGGTATGATTCATAGACTAATACGTTTTTCGAAAACATCTATCGGGATTAACCCACCATGTCAAAATGGATTGTTTAGGACTTTTGAGTGTAACGACTTTGGAGCGTAGTCGTCCAATCACTAGAAATCTGGACCCAGAATTTTGGAAAAACATTGCAGTTTCTTAAAACTTCGGTTCGGAAGTTTGCTTGATCTGTGCGCCAAGTTGCCTGAGAAAGCATCTTTGTTCAACAGTAGTTTTTTCGTTCTCGCAACTACTGAAAAAACCAAACCCTCAAAAAGAATATTCTCGCTACATTCTCACGTAGCAAAAATACAGATGAGATTTACTAAATATCTGTTATGAGACGCATTTGTGGGCAAAACTATAAAATGGTTTTTAAGCAAATTTTCACCTGTTATTTTTCCGCCAGTGCTTACCAAACTATACCTTGCAAGACTACATTATCTTCAAAAATAGTTTGCAGAAGTTTTTATTCAGTTTACGCAAAAAATAACCTCGTTATATTCAGTTGTGTAACCCCAAAGTAGGTGAAAAGCCGTTGTATTAGAAAGGAAAGCATGCTCGTTTGCTCCAGTCAAGGCATTTGAGAGTTGTTTTTTTCGATAAGATAATCACAAAATATGACAAAATAATCTCCAATCATTTGATGAAAGGCCGTTACTCCTTCAAAAATGGGGATGGCATTCCACCACCCTCTCCTAAGAAAACGCCATTGTTTAGTGTTGTTGTGACAAATGGAAATAATTTATCAGAATGTTGAAACTGATGAGTTTTAGTGACTTTAGCTAAACTTGGTCAAATACGGGGTTTTGTTGCACGTCGTTTGACGGACCAACCCAAGTGATTTTCCAAGCGACTGAGAAAAATGTTATACAGTAGCCGGTCATATTTCACAAATTGTATGTACTGCTACGTTTCAGGCCCGCAACCATGGGGGCGAATCCCCCTTTAGAAAAATGTTCGCCTTTCCTGGAAAAATGTCTTGGACATCATTAAAAACTATTGGACATAGTTCAAAAATTTTGCGCCCCTCCCAGAAAACTCTTCGCCCCTCCTGGTGTCCCAAGCTGGTTACGGGCCTGCTACGTTTCATCACGTGAAACTACTATTCAATATCGCCCTTACTAATTCTGACGTGGAAAAGTTTCTGTGCTGACAATACATGCCATAGTCGCACTCTGCCACAAATGTTTACAACAAAAAGGCTAAAATTAATTGTGTTTGTCCAGGTTGTTGTTTACGGTGAAGCTTCACCAAAATTGTTTGACCAAAGCCTCATATGATTTGATGACGCATTTATCAACGCTTTCGTTTTTAGTCGTTCTTGATATAACGCGCACTGGCCTCGTACAATGCGTAGGCCAGAAGGTCAATAGTGTGTTACTGAGAACAAACAATGACGTTGCTTCATAAAACAAAGTTCAACAGGCTGCGATTTTTCAGTGGGACTTTATCCTGGCCAAATTTGGAGAAGAAAATATTTGACATCCATTTAATAGCTTCCACATGTAACAAAAATTCAATGCCTTGGTCTTCCCTGTTTTTGCGTTTTTCGCAACGAACAAACGAGGAATTTTACATCACCCTACTGGCTAGTTCTTCAAGTTTGTCAAAATCAGGAAAAAGATGATAGAAAACAATTTTCAAAACTTTGCACTTTTAAAATTTGCATTCGAAAACAAAATGGAGTTGCAGCACATTTATTTCTATGGTAAATATCAACAAGTTTTCAATAAGATTTGATGCAGATAGTGGAGTCAATGCAAAAGTTCTATTGGAAAGTGCTTCATGCAAAAGGATGAAACGCATCATACGAAGTTTCAAACAAAATATTTTTGACCTCTTATACACGTTTTAACGGTTGTCAGTTCCAATCGACCTCAAAGTTACTACGCCTTTTTCATTGCCATAAGGTGGTTTTTGAGTTGATGAAACGCTTTTGACCTTTCACCAAAGTTATGCTGTTGACCACGTGCCATGTATAATAATTTTTGTTTGCCCGGTAGGGTTGTTTAACAAATCTAGTGTTTTGCTTTATATGCGTAGCAAAGCACTTAGATTTGTTCAATGCAGTCCAGTCGCCATGTGGGGGCTTTTGGGAGCTTAGCCTCCCCAAACAAAGCTTTAAGTCCATCCAAATTCATTATGAAGCACCATAAATCGGTGGAATTTTTATCAAATTTCAGAATGTCAAACCCCCCTGAACAAACGTAAAGGCCCCCTATTGAAGATTTTCTGGCGACGGTTCTGGTTCAATGTAGAGCATAAACACTGACTGAAATGAAATTATCGCCAGCAGGCAGCAACAGCAAGCAAAGAGTTTTAAAATTTAGCATCAAACATGCAACCTTGCATAAAAATGCACAGTTGTTAATGAACGTTGAATTCTTGTTTAAAATTACAAGTTGAGCGTTCAAATATCCAAGCACAGTTTCTTCACCAGTAAACTTGGAATAAGGAAATCTTTTGAACCTAAACACTGATGTAATTGGTGTTTGTTTTGTTAAATATGCAAAACCCAAGATTTTCACCGTTCCGTGGCGTTATCGCCCCCATTGCATGAATTAAACCTTTTAAGTAGGAAAGGCATGATTTACTTGAAGCTATCGGTATGGAGATCCAGTCATGTTTGTGTAAATTGTAAAATAAAATTTGTAGATTGTAAAATAAATTTTTTTACTTTCTTGGCATTATACTTCCTAATGCCGTAAACGTTTCAGAATGCTTTTTCCTAAAAATAGCTTTCACAACATCCTTTTTGTGAGTGAAAGAAAGTTATTACCACCGGATCGTGGAAAGTAGTTAAACGAACAACAGGATATTGATCAAGCCCAGGCTAAGAATCACAACGCTGATAGTATCAGCTCATTGACGTTCTTCTCTCGTGTGTGCAAAAGGCTGCGGGTGAGTTACAGGTATTTTTATGCTGCACTATTTTATGACTGGGTTTGACGGACACGATTGCAAAACAGGAAACCTTTTACAAAAGACAAACTTTGATAAAAAATATTAAAAATCACACAATAATAAACCGTATATTTCATAAAAACTGTAACTGCAAAAACATACCAGATATTTTCTACAGTCCAGAATAAGAAAGCAATCATTTTGTGTATAAGAGTTCACAAACACTTGGCATATTAATTGCGTTTCTGTTAAGATGGCCGTCAAAGTTTTTAGACTATATAAATCAACATATAAAAACTTCGTTATCCGTTGCATCGCAGACATTTGCATCGCAAGCATCACACGCACTAGTGTCCACTGTGCATTAGTGGACACTACACTAAAAATACTTGGTTCACATTTCATAAGGAAAAACTATTCTCGTCAGTGTTCTTGGTTAAAGAAACAGTAATTACCTGGCAAGGCAATGAAAGACGTGTCGTAGTTGTCGCATTGAAATTGTCCTGGAATCGGGCTCGTGCATCTCACCCACAATCCTTCGTACGAATAAATTCCTCTGTTTACATTTTGCGACGATTGTTGCGAATTGCGTTTCCACTCTTTCGATGCAAGAGAGTATATGATGCCAATTGTGGCCAGAATGCCAACCGCCAAGCCGATACTTGGGCAAGAGTTCGCCATGTATAATTTCAAACGTGTGCAAGAGAATATAAAACTGTCTATAGAAACTGTAATTCAAAAATACGAGAGTGAGGAAAATTAAATTACAGCTGATATCGCTTTAAACATCTATTGAGTTTTAAGTTTGCGCGTAAATACGAAGCTAACACACACGTCTTAGACTAAGTGTCGATTCAGCAATGCTTTTAAATTTCCGTACAACGTCTAAAAAAGACATATTATAAATTAAGCATTTGTATCATTCTCTTTTTCCTATTGATTTAGTTTTCCTATGCCGGGCCGATACTAATTATTTCTAGCTGGAATCACCGCAACAGCAACCTCAATTCACCTGCAAAATAACCTTTCCATTGCAATTCTGTTTTGAAGTGGCTGGAAAAGCAGTAGAGCCTTTTCTTGGGGGTTGTACATTAACGTGGTCGCGTCACTTATTGACATTACTGCGCAAATAGAGTAGCGTAGGCGGGAGAACGGGAAACTTCGTCCACACTCTGTGAGGCTGGTGCAATACTGTATGATTTCATAAATTAATGGAATGGTTAATCATTAACTGTATATCCTTAGAAAGCACTTGTAATCCAGAATAGCAGTAGCCTAAGTTTTCCAAAATGTCATGTGAACGATGATTCTTCTAATTTCACTAAGTATCTCGTTCTTATTCACTCAAGTTCGACTGAAGCAGACAGTCGCATGAACGCCTGCAAGATTTTTTTGTAAATCTACGTCTATAACCAGTTGCACGTTGATATCACCTCAATAAGATCTACAATGCCCATTTCTGCAGTGGGTGGCTTTTTCATGTGTTGTCGTCGTTAGCACATGATTCGATCACACTTTCACGCATATTTAAAGCAAAGGACTGTCATCTGCACGAGTAGTAGCTAGAATAAAAAATGGTTTCCACAATACCTTCTAAAGTTTTACTTTTCGATGAGACTTGAAAAATTAACTCAACGTCGAAATATCCACGTCCCTGAGAAAATGCGAACGAGAAGTAGATGAGTTTTCATCCCCTTTCAGCGTTTTTTGGTAGAGGATGGTATTTTCAACACGGACACAGTGAAGCGAAACTGACAAAAATCTAAAAGCGGTTATATACAAACAAAATACATTAAAATATCTGCACTTGAGCAGTTTATTATCAAATAAAGCGTGTTGTGCTTCTTCAAAAATACAGCAGCTTTTGTCAAAAGACATGTCTTAGTTTTGCTTTGTTTTTTTCTGAAAACCACTTTTCAAATTTACTCAAATTTCTACTCGTTACCCTATCTCTGGTACACGAAAAACATAAATGTTGTGCAGCCTATAATGATGAAAAAAACTCAAAGCAGCGAAAACAGCGTTATAGAGCAAGACGAAGAGCTTGAACTGGCTAACTTGTTAATGTATTTTGTGTTTTTATGATGCATAACCCGTACAGTTATTATGAATCATTTAAAAATTTCGGATAAATGTAAATTGTGCAAAATTTTACAATTGACATTTACACTTTGAGTCTGAGTTTTGAATTCGAATTTTATTGACTAAATTATTAAACTTTTTGCCACCGACAAGCGTGAAATGCTAGGACACTGAAAAACAACAGGTTGTCCAGCGGAGTGCCCTTCGACAGTTTGTTTTTTTCTAAAGCTTTGGATTGTATAGCCGTGTTTCGATTAATTTCGGATGGTGTTGTGAAATTGCGCGTGAAAATGTTGACGCGCACGTTGAAGTTTACACGGATGACTCACAGCGGAGCCGCACAGGGAATTTCTGGGTGGCAACTGGTTCGTGACGTTGGTTGTCGCAATTTTATTACATCGAAGCAATATCCCGATACTTTGCAACAGTTTGCGGCGCTACGTCGAACGAACTCCAGACCATTTCAGTCCCGTCGCCACGGGGGGCCTTTGGTGGGCTTAGCCCCCCAAACAAAGCTCCAAACCCCCCCAAATGAAAAAAGAAAATTGTAAATTAATTGGAAAATTTGTCAAATTTGAATGTCAAGCCTCCCCCCCCCTGCACAAACGTAAAGCCTCCCTATTGACGACTTTCTGGCGACGGTCCTGGACCATCTGCATCAGACTTGATGCGGTGAGTAGTTTCTTTAAAATGTCAAATCGAGCCAGTCAGGAGATGCTGGTAAGCCACCAACTTACAGACTGTGTTGATGAATGTATCCCATGGGAGGAAGGGTGCGTATTCTGAAGCTGAAACTGACGAGCCGCTACCTTTTTTTGATACAAGTATATGGTTCAAACGCACTTGCGCAGTGCCTTGAACTCGTAGAGGAAACTAGGATGAAAACTAATGAATCCGTGATCCTTTTGAAAGGTTTCAATGCTCACGTTGGAAATGACGCTGATGCATGGGAGAGTGTGATCAGTCCATATGGTGATGCTAACATAAAAATAGTAGGTTTCTGCTGCTAGTATGCTGCAACAACGCCCTGTACATCATGAACATTTTTCTGAACACAGAGATTTCCTCAAATACACCTGGTGCAGAGATTCTTTGGGTCAAAGATCACTGATTGATTTCTGCATCCTTTCACTTGATCTGCTCCAATCAGTGTAGGACGTTCGTGTCAAAAAGGGTGGAAACTGGTGACTGATCATCATCTAATTGTCTGCAAATTGTGTCTAAAAATACAGCACGGCTTACAGTAAACGAGCGGGATAACTAAAAAGCCTAACCGAATAAAGTGAGAGGCCCTCATTGGACAAGGACGTAAAAAAGACTTTTGCAGAGAACGTATCGACTTTCTTTCGAGAGTTTCAAGAAATGTACTGAACAGCGTAAGTAGACGAGGAGTGACGGCTGTTGATACTGGCAGGTTTTTTTAAGGTTTGACCTTGGTGACTGCCAATGACATTTTGAGAAACCGCAACTATTTTATCTAATTGCCAAGATGGTCGTAAAGCAATGTTTTAGTGTATTTTGATGGTGGTCGTAAAGCGAAGTTCCGCTCTATTTTGAGAGACCGTTGGAAAAATTTGAGAGACCGTTTCGGTCTCTCAAAAGTTCAAAACACGTTAAAAATCACTGGGATTATTTTCTCATGTTTTTAGTTAAAGTTTTGAATTATTCCTATTTCAGAGGTAGCTTGGGTTGTATTAAGGGTTCAACTATCTCCGGGGATCCACTGACTAATCTGGTATATACCCCTAGTCCTACTAGACCTTTCTTTGATTAGCTGTCGGCCCTGATCCCGCTGGTCTGGTTCTCTACCTACACTGTAATCGGCTCCGCAGTTAACTTAAAATATGAATATCTTTATGGGACTACTTTCCACTGTATACTATGCCAAGTGAAAGAGATAATCACACGTTTCCTGCGTGAGGCAAACACCCTAAAGTGATGCGTACTTTCAGTGACATACGTCTGGGCGAATTCAAGTATTTACTTTCCACGATGGGTGCAAGGAAGGAATCGATCAGCAAATTTTTAATAGGAAATCGATTTCACGTAAAATTACGCATCCTCAGTCCTGAAAATTGCAAGCAAAGCTTACAGGTGAAAAGTTGAAAGGCTGAAGTAACAGTAGAAAAAAAACAAACTCAAGACTACAATTAAAATTTCGTAATACAAGCTCATAAATCATAACATCTTAACAAACTGACTGACGTCAAGAATACTAGTGGCGACAAAAAAAACTGACTCATGAAATAAGTG